>Ga0307515_10001260_pt1 | contig 57793 bp, 58 predicted proteins | sample 17_EM_MG_FD_194513 | JGI IMG/M metagenome (GOLD analysis project Ga0307515, IMG submission 194513) | Populus trichocarpa ectomycorrhiza microbial communities from riparian zone in the Pacific Northwest, United States - 17_EM | ecosystem: Host-associated > Plants > Roots > Unclassified | place...
CTGCAATTTCAGCTCCGCCTATCCGATGCTGAGACAGAAGCCACCACCTGGAGCTTGGCTGATACGGAGCGGGTCACTAACCAGCTGGAGAGAGAGATTTATGGCATCACCTCGAATGAACAGAAGCGGTTCAAGATGGAATTCTCCATCCGTTTGATCGAGTTTGAAGCTTGGTGGGAGACAATCGGCATTCAGGCGCTCCCGAAATCCATTGAACAACGCGTAATACATTTCGGATATCCAAAGATGCATCTTGTGAGCCATATCTCAGAGTCAATTCGGCGAATGGGTTCCGGTGACAATTTCACCACGGATATTTCTGAACGGCTACATATCGCCAACGTGAAAGAGGCATATCAATCTACCAACAAAGTCAATTACATTCGACAGATGCTCAAGCACAATGACTGGTGTACTGGTCTCAACTATATGGAGGAGACACCATCATATCTTGCACTCGAAGGCTGGTACGATATTGACTCGGCAAACGTTTTCAACCTACTGTCCACTACCGATAAGTGGCGAAGTACACGCAGAGCCCATCTTTTGCGTCTCCAAACAATTGAGGACGAGCCCATTATCCGCCCTGTATCACAGCAGGTATATCATTTGAGAGAAACGCATGTCCCCGGAGTGTGCAGAAGTATCAAATTAACCTCACTCAGAAATGCATCAGAAGACTTCGGAATTCCCAACTTTGGACAGCTATTCCGCGTACAAATTGAAGAGGACTGGGGACACGAAGTTAGTGGACTCGTGCTCGGATACGATCAGAATGTACTCTTAGACAGTATATTTATCAAACTGCAGAAGGGGCTGTTGTATTACCATCAACCATTTCACAACCCTACTTCTGTTGAGCATCTGGGACTTGATTGCAAGGTAGAATATACCAATGCCAACCAAGGGATCATGCCTGAATCTCATAACATCTGGGTCCAGTATACGCAAAGTGAAGAGAATGACCTTGATAACACCTTCCAAGGATGAGTTCCTTCGTTTCCTTTATTTTACTTCAGCTGGACTCCACCAAATCGGATCCTCCAATTTCAGGAGCGCCTGCCAGCCGGGAAAGCATTATCGACCTTTTCTAAGAGGTGCCAGACGACTCAACAATGGGTATTACGTCCTCAAGCTCAAGAATATGCGGTGGTGATTCCATCAAAGTTCAAAGATCTTCATGGTTGGGCTGATTGTGTTGACAGGTTCATCCGGGTTGTCAAACAAACGAATAAGATGCATAGTGTACCTGTTGGACCAGTAGTTGGACCAGCACATTTGGTGCGGGAGAATGCTGCATCGGGCGGCATCGATAGCATATGGCTTGTAAATAATCATGTTGATTTAGATACCTACAGGACTGTATATTAATTAGATTAGAATGCCTGATTCAGGTGTGTAGCTGTGAAATAGTTTATTGAATTGTACTATTCGATATAGACATTATATATTGTCACTCCCGGAGAGTCTGGCTCCAGGTGCACCGGAATCGTCTTGGAGACGAGTGTTGTAGTCCCAACAGCTCCAAATTTTTACCACCTTAAAGGCATGATTTTATAGCATTCTGAAGACGACTTCATACTCATTAGAATATTCTGCTATTCCGTTCCGCTATATCCGAAGCGTTGAGGAGCACCTGAAAGTACTCTCAGAGCACCTGAGAGGCAGATCGTTTTGCATTCAGCCTGTTCGGGAGCTTCTGGGAGCTTCTGGAAGGATCGGTGTGCCTGTTCAGACCAGCTGAGTCATTGAGTTATAACTTCCGAACCATTTTACATTTTGCTGATGTACTACTTTGGAGTTTTGCAAAGTTATTAGTTACTTTCCAGGAACGCCAGTATTTATTTGCCGCTCAGTGCATTTGGTGGATAGCAGCATTAGTACAGCTGGATCCAGCATTGCGATATTTGATCAACAATCAGAAGTTTCTTTTGGAGACGTCATCCAATACTGAGAAGCCAGAATTGGATAATATGCAAAGAGAGATATCAGCAACACCATGGGATATTCATCGACGGTCGCCGATAGAAGATTATCAACCACCTGATCAGTATCAGGCCGACCCCTTATAACGTACTCGGAAAGGAAGGGTTAATCCTTTACCTCAAACTAAGAAACAGCTTAAAGCCGAAAGGAAGAGACTGTTAGGAATCAAAGGAAAGAAATACAGTATCAACTAGATATATGTACTGCCAGTATTGTTTGACGCCCCAGTTCGACCTAGTCAACATTTATCTGGAAGCGTCTGATATTACGATTACCATTTGCCCCCCTTTGCGTATACGACCTATACCAGTAACAGGTCAATTTAATTGGAGATATGCCTAGGAAGGATATACTATCTACGGCCTTGCACCTAGTATTTATTTAAGTATCCCGAGATACTTGGGTATAAGTATATTTATTTAGGTCTAAGCATCCCCATAACACCGAGTATGATGACGTGCTAACCAACGTTAAGTCAACGCTCAGAGTCGGGGATACACTGGTTCCCTTGATCTTGATGTCCGACGGAACCCATCTGTCGAATTTTGCTGGTGACAAGACAGAGTGGCCTGTATATATGACAATTGGCAATCTATCTTCAAAGCTCAGCCAGATGCCCTTAACGCACAGTGTCGTAATGGTCGCTCTCCGGCCAATCCCGGTCAGGAACCGCAATATTCCTCCGAAGCAGCTGGATGGGCTGCGGCCAACAAACCGAAAGGGGCTGAACGACGTACTCCAGCGGGTACTCCACCCTCTCACCTTTGTACAGAATCCCAGCGCCGAGAGTGGGTATTACAACGTTCTCTGTGCAGATGGCAACTTCAGGGGTTGCAAACCGGTTTTAGCAGCATGGCTTGCAGATTGCCCTGAGTATAGCGACCTACATCATCTTGAGCGACATGTCTGTTTTTGGTGCGAGTGTCCAAAGTACGAACTTGGAGATCATGTCCCTCCTGACAAGCAACACCCCTGGTGGGATCACAACCTATATCGAACGCTCAACAATGCCAAGACCAAGGCGGCTGATGCCGAACTCTTGTCGCGCCATGTTCACCGAGGATTCACCGCGTTTTGACATATTCCCTGTATCGTGAGCGACCTCCCGAAGCCCGACCTCCTCCATACAATGCAGATCAGCATGCTTGATCACCTCCAGAAGTAGATTTTCCAATTCATGAAGACGTACAAACGGCTCGACAAGTACAATGCAATATGGTCATCCATGCCTGCTTACCAAGACCTCACACCAAAAACTAAGTCATATGAGGACGTTTCTCAATGGAATGGGAAGGAGATGAAGGAAATGAGCCGGTACCTGCTTGGAGTTGTAACCCAGTCTCTACGAGGAGGAAGCCCCACTCAGCATCCCATATTCAATCGCGCAATTGAGTGCAGATGGGCATTGTTACAATTCTATGTGTATGCTCAATATATATCTCACGATGATGCAACATTGAGCAACATGGAAGACACCTTGCGTCGTTTTCACACCTTCAAAGATGTGTTCTTACTCTGGCAAGCTGGCAAAGAGGCGAAAGCCAAAGCCAATGCCCTGAGAACGGAGCTCGTGAAGAAGCGACAGGTAGACGAGGAAACAAATGCTGAAACTTGGACGCCGTCCAAGAAGCGGCGCAAAATGAACGCCTGGCGGGATTATATCAGCCATGAGATAGATGTTTCCAAGGAGTTAGATGCTGACTTCAACTTTCTGAAGATCCACTTGATGTCTCACTGGGTCGAACAGATTCATCAATACGGAGCCTTGCAACAGTATTCTGCCGAGAGACATGAAAAAGCACATAAAACCAATCCCAAGGACGGTTGGAACGCCTCCAATCACAATCTCAACTACCTGCCGCAAGTAATCACCTTTCAGCGTCGCATTCTCTGCTTTGAAATCAGAGAGCTCAATCTCCAAGCCCTCGCTCAGCGTTGAGAGAACAGCGCTGCCACCTGCAAAGTCCTCCCTTCCGGCACTGATCTGGCTCCCCCCCTGAGCTCCAAGTCATATGCGAAGCCCGAATTCATGGGACCCCAAAACCGCCGCAATGGAAAGCATCCTGACGCTATGATCAAAGACTTCAGAGCATTACTCGACAATATGCAAGATGCAACGCACCGCGTGACAATATACAAAGGCACGAGAGAGTTTCTCAGGCATAAGAGTCATAACAAGATGTATATATCGGATGAACAACTGCATGCAATGGAGCTCTGTATATACCATGGTATTAAGATTCAAGTTGAGGGTATAGAAGGTGAACACATATCCCAGATTTGTCGATGCACAGGAAGCCAGAGCTGGCGTGGAGGGAACCAATGGAACGACTTGGTGTGGGTAAAGCACTGCCCAGGGAGATGTTATGGTGCACTGAATGGTCGTCTCCCATGGCAACTGCAACAACTATTCAAAATCCAGCTCCTGAACGAGGATGGAGCTTTCGTTGAGTACTGGTTAGCTCTGGCGCTCACCACAATACCTGAAAACTCGGGTAACTTGGATCCCGTCTCGACATTTGTACAAGTGAGATAAGCACCGGCAGCAGTTGCTTTGCAAGTTTTTAGCTTGGGAAACATCGTCGGCTGCATGCACGTAATTCCAGAAATAGCTACTAGTAGTAAGACAGGAGATGGACAGAACGAGTGATGGATTGTCAATAGCCAGATAGATCTGGCGACTTGCAATGTTGTGTATAATTAGTAAATAGAGAAATGCATTTTGTGTGCAGGTAGAAGGGATGCGAGGAGAGGTTTTTGCGGCGTCACCCATTGCATTGCATTTCCAATGCAAGCGCATACCCTTTGAACCCATTCCTACGTATGGTCACAGTTGGCCTTCAAAGCCAGAGAGTTCGTTTGAAATAGGAGACCGACAGAGCGAGAACAAACTGTCATATCAAGATGGGAGGGCGATATGCAACACGACGTGTGGTATTGACGGCGAGCGCAGAGTGAGCCGCCACCGGGATGACTCTGACGGCTCTGACGGACTGCGTCCACTCTGACGGAGCCATTCCGCCGGGACGGAATTATTTCTTGCTGATGCAGAGTTGACTGGATCGACGCAGTAGCCTTCAAGTGCACCTGGGAGCAGCTGGGAGCGCTGGTGACAAGACTGGGGGCGCCAACGACAAGCCTGGGAGCACCTGAGAGCGCCGAGGACAACCCTGGGAGCACAGGCGACAAGCTTGGGAGCACCTCAAATCACTGTAGAGCAGTCTGGGAGAAACAACATCTTCTTTGGGAACACTGCTGGTGCACCTGGAAATCATAGCTACTACTTATTGTTCAATGATTTTTAACACTCATGTATTCTCATCTATCTATCTATCTATCTATATAGCTACCCATCTACACACGGTATATGTGAACTGGCTGCAGGCGGTGCTTGAGAGCAATTCGATGTGCGCCTGAAGATGACGATCGAGTGAACTCAGAGATGCACTTGGAGGCGATTATTGTGTGAACTTAGAGATGCACTTGGAGGCCGTGATCAAGCGAGTTTGGAGATGCACTGGGAGGCCGTGATCAAGTGAACTCAGAGATGCAGTTGCAGGCCGCAATCGAGCGAGTATGGAGATGCACTTGGAGGCCGAGATCTAGTCGAACTCAAAGATGCACTTGGAGGCCGTGATCAAGCGGGTTTAGAGATGCATTTGGAGGCCGAGATGAAGTGAAACTGAGAGATGCACTTGGAGGCCAACATCGAGTTGAACTCAGAGATGCACTTGGAGGCTGTGATCGAGCGAGTTTGGGGATGCACTTGGAGGCCATGATCGAGCAAGATTGGAGGTGTACTTGGAGGCGGTCGATAGGAGGCGCGCTGGGTGCTGAGACTCTATCCATCAATTAGTTATCTCGCAACCATGGGAATGTGATATGGTGGCTCTACCTTTGAGCTCTCATGGAGAGCTGGCTGGTGTCGGTCGATCTTGTAGGGAGGCACTCAGGAAGCTGAAGCTATATTCAGGGGTCATCTCTTAATCGTGAGAATGAAGGGAAGACAGACAATCTTGGGTGGATGCTGTACTCGGTGTATGCTGTACTTGGTGAACGCTGTACTCTGTGTATGCTGTATTCGGTGTCTGCTGTACTCAGTGTTAACTCATGATCATGGCATGGAGAGATAGAGAGGGATGACTAAACTTTGTGTTCTGCGATGATGGTAGAGAAAGAGAGATGGGGGATGAAGATGGGAACGATGTGGAGGATACGAGCGGATATGAGAAGTCAGGGGAACGACTTGCCTGATTGGGTTTAGAAGACCTCGTATTCGTGTTTTCACCTGCCGGATTGGGAGTAGTACCTGCTGTATCAGGAATGGGAAAATGAGTGGCACACGAAATTCCATCAAGTTCCAGTTTCTCATGATTATTTCCCCCATCTCATCTCATCTCTCTCTTTCTCTACCATCACCTAAGAACACAAAGTTAAGTCATCCCTATCTATCTCTCCATGCAATGATCATGAGTTAACACCAAGTACAGCATACACCAAGTACTGCATACACCAAGTACTGCATACACCAAGTACTGCATACACCAAGTAATGCATACACCGAGTACTGCATCAACGCAAGATCGACTGTCACCCGCTCCCAGCCAGTCTCATCTCTTGGCGGACTGTTTGTACTCAACTCTCCACATTCCCACGATTATGAGTTAACCAATGAACAGAATTTCAGCTGCCATCGCACCTCCCTCCCGATCTACCGCCTCCAGATTGATCACCTCCAAGTACTCCTCCAATCTCGATTGATCATGGCCTCCAAGTGCATCTCCAGACTCGCTCGATCACGGTCCCCAAGTGCATCTCTGAGTTACACAATCTCGGCCTCCAAATGCATCTCCAAACTCACTCAATCGCGGCCTCAAAGTGCATCTCTGAGTTACATGATCTCGGCCTCCAAGTGCAACTGTGAGTTTCACGATCTTGGCCTCCAAATGCATCTCCAAAGTCGCTCGATCATGGCCTCCAAGTGCATATCTGAGTTCAACTTGATCTCGGCCTCCAAATGCATCTCCAAACCCGCTCGATTACGGCCTCCAAGTGCATCTCTGAGTTCAACTTGATCTCGGCCTCCAAGTGCATCTGTGAGTTACTTAATTTCGGCCTCCAAATGCATCTCCAGACCCACTTGATCATGGCCTCCTAGTGCATTGCTGAGTTCAACTCGAACTCGGCCTCCAAGTCCATCTATATACTTGCTCGATCGCGGCCTCCAAGTCCATCTCCCAGTTCCTACAATCCGGGCCTCCAAGTGCATCTCTAAGTTCCGTCAATCAGCATCTCCAGGTGCTCCTGCAATTACGCTCCAGTACCGTCTGCATCCAGATTGGCTGTATGTATATATATAGAGAGACTTAGATAGATAATACATGCCATATTATGATGTAGCAAATTTTGTGACTGTAACAAAGACGAATCTGATACATGAAATGCCTTGTGGTTATGGACCCTCAGAACCACTGCTGTGAGAATACGGCACTAAGTCTCCCGCAGACCTGCGCAGAGGTCTCAGCTGCCCCCAAGTTTAACTATCCTATAAGTCAAATTTCGTAGCATCCTGAATGCACCTCCATAACTGCAGGTGCTTTCAGAAGCACCTGAGAATGCTCTTGCAGAGTCTGAGAGCACTTTGCTTAGCTCCAGGGGGGCCTGGGAGGATCTGGAATTACTTGGGAGCACCAGTGAGGTCTACCGGAGAGTCTGGGAGGTTTGCGTGTGGCTTCCGGACTGATTCACATTTTGCTGATGTATGCCATCAAGTGCAATTGGGAGTGTCTTTGAGAGCATGCCCAACAGTGTACTTGAGAACATACTTGGATGTGTACTTGGAAGTGTACTTGAAGTGTACTTGGGAGAGTCTTGATAGCTAAATTGGGAGCATAAGTCAAAGCAGGCTGGGAGTGTGCCATCGAGAGCAATTGGGAGGGTAGATTAGAACAAGCTGGGGGTGTGAAATCGAGTGCAATCAGGAGTGTACTTCAGCGTGTAGATGGGAGCATGCAATGAAGTGCATCTGGCAGCTTACTTTCAAGTTGTATGTAGTGTGATGTATAGTATCCAGTGTATAAAAACACCTGCCTATCATAGTAATCTAGTCAAGGTGTAGGTCCATAGGATCGCATACTGCCACGCGTCAAATATGCTATGAATTACCGTCCCAGACACACCTTCTCTATGAGTTATGCATCACGTAAGGTCATTTTTCCCGGTGCCAATACCTCTATTAAGGGAGAACCCCTAACAACAAGCACAAGTGAGGTTGACTGGAGTGTCTGGGAGGTTTTCACATGGCTTTCAAATCATCTTACATTTTGCTGATATATGAGTACCAACTTATATATATCTACATTAATCCATTATTACAGCGAAAGTCCGAAGAGATTTATCAGAATCTCAGAAGAATTATACGAAGAAGAAGTATTGCAAGTATAACGATTTCAAGAAGTGTTCGAAAGGCAAGCATATACTGAGAAGAGGATTCGACAGGAGATATTTGTAGTATTCCGATCGATGTCTGAGCAAGTCTAAAGAACTGTTCTCTAACTAGAAAAACAGTATCTATATATACAATAATAAACGGGTGATTGTTCGTGACCACGGTCACGGATCAATAACCAAATCAGGAAGAGAAAAACTCTGCAACTGTACATAAATACATAAGAACAGTAAAGAATATAACAGAATCATCTAGGCGCATTCTTTTAAGATAAGCGCTGATAAATCCCTCTTCCAACTGAACAAAAAGAAGGTTCTAGACAAGTTCTAACCGGAACTTTCTAGACAACCTAAACATAAAAAGATAACAAGATAACAAAAGTATTAAAAGTTATTAACACACCACATTATCCTTATCCATAAAGTACCATCTTATCGTAAGGAGAATACTTAAGAAAGTACAAATATTAGTAAGAGAAATGTAGATACTTCCGTATTTTCAATATACATATCTGAAATTAGAGATTTAGTGAAAAATTATTATACAGCTAAATATGACTACCAAAAGTGACATCTCCATTAAACAATACCTTCTATGTGATAATTTATTCAACTTAGAAGATACTAAGTTTGTATTTTTCACAGCATTACTGTTACGGGGGTTCTTAGTCCCAATAATCAATACAATATTTATTGAACTAAGTACAGCCACCTATCCAAATATCTCTTTCTCTCCTCGTCTTATCCTAAGACTCAACTTCTCGTTCCTGTACAACGAGAACTCCCAATCTAAACCTAAACCACAGGCCGTCCCCTCTGTAGATATAGATCACGCTTCCTCGTCGAACAACAGGTCCTCAGAAAACTCCTTGAATGGTAACAAGCCGGTGTTCAGATACCGTAACACCAGGTAGTCGATATTCTCGAGTTCCACGAAACGAAAAACCACTCGGTAGGTGTGGGTTAAATTGAGCTCTTGCAAACTCAATAGAAGATGGCCGAACAACTCGACAACTTGTTGCAGTGCGTACTCGGCTTGTGTATACCTGTGCCCAGGCATATAACGGATAATCGTGTAGGTTGATTAAGGAAGAAATAATGGGAACTTATTTCTTTTTAAAGTATAGATAAATAGATAGAATTCTTAATAATATTTTAAGATCGTCTTCGGTGTTCTGAAAGCTAACTTGTGTGCTGATGTCCTCCAATTCCTTCGACCAACACTGGCTCTTTATAGCCCATGCTTCCTTATAGCGATGATAGTGTTATCTCGGCCACGCCTCCTTAGCGCCCGGAAATAACTCGCCACAACACCCTCAGGTAATTGCGCTCATGCGACATGGTTTAAAAGCATTACGCTCCTGATAACAATCAGGCCATCCGTTGCGTGGTATCACCTCAGACATCCTTGTATCGTACGAGTCGGTTGTTGGAACATTCTATCGCCCGAACAATAATGCTTGCGCCTCTTAATCCCTCATACACATGAGTTATTAATTGCGTCATAGACTTAGTTGGCGACCAACTGATGCTATGCCAACGTTGATTAAAGACGCGTAAGCTCGTACTCGATACGAGGTTACATTGCGATCCAGACCACCAGAGTCAACTTAGTGATGCTCGCTCTAGGCACATTTGCCTACGTCATTAATCCCTCAGTTACGTCATGCTCAGGTCGAGACCTTTATCTCCAGACCGGAACGTGCCTCTCTGAACCCCCATCCCGCTTTCGGGTGGGGAGAAGAGTTCTCTTACTTGCATGACCAACTGCCGTGTGAGATTACCCCACATGTCTTGGTATAGTATCCGGGTGTGAACGAAGTCCCCTCACTTCGCGCGACCAACATGTACTCTCCCCTCAGAGCATGTTGCTGACCACTTGAACGTTCACATGCATAGGTCTAATTCACATCGTAGATATGTATGCATCTCGTATACTAATTCAAGTATCTTTATCGCTATCAAGAGATAACCCTTAACAATTACATAACAATTTCCAAAATACTGATTGTGACAATACTAAAAATCTTCTATCTAACTAGTTACTGTGGCATGAAAATTTCAACTGAGGATAGTATATCTCAACTGTTACCATTGCAATCCACAACAAGATGACAAATCTGTCTCAATAATTTGTGAGAATGATAGTGGCAGGATAGTTATAAGTCTGAGAGGTTACCATGAGCCAACCAATATCCTCACATCAACTTGACATTTCAGTCACCCTCATGTGAGGCTAATGGACATCTACTAGCCGCACATGAGCCTTATCTGAAATAGAGTTCTCCCGCTAAAGTACCTATGCAAACATTGAAATAGAATGCGTACTAACATAGTTTGTCGTGTTGTAGTCTAGCTGAGTCCTAGCAGGGACTCCATTTGAGCTGAGGGGTTCAATTTCACAAAGCTTCAGCAGCTTGTCGTAGCTACTTAAGTAGATACTTACAATGCAAGCATGCAATTGTCGGTTCAGAGGATTCCTATGGGCGAACATAGCAATAGAATTACGGCAATACTTAGTACTATTACAGCTGAACAATACGCATGCACCAGAAAGTCGGTTCAGTCCTCAGCTTATACCCATACTTTAGTTCTGCATTGCCACGATACTCGAATGTAAACATTATACCACTTGAGAGTACTAAGTATTATTCTACTAACATCCTTCCACCTGCAATAGGTATCATACTCCTTTGTGTCAAATCGACATGTATCTATAAAGTACTGAACCAGTCAGTCTTCATGGTTGGCAGTTAGAAAGGGATGTACTAAAAAGTTTTTATTGCGTTTTTGGTCGATTCTTGACCATTCGGAGATTGTAAAAAACAGACATCACAATGACGTGTACTAACCAAGAAGACCGGTACAGTAGGGTCTGCTCTCGATGGATAGCCAGCCGCTCACTTCTTTCGTCGCATCCGCTCATTATATATGTTCCATCCGACTGACGAACCACACTGGTTCGCGAGCTTAGACCCGTTCGCGAACTTGTAGGAAGTTCACAAACTAGATGGCCAATAGATGAACTAACTCGTTAAGGTATGAATCGAAGTTGCAATTGCAGCTGTCTATATGTAAGGCAACCTGACCAAAGAGAGCTAACAGTACTTACCGCGAAACTGTGGTTCAAGGAGAATGTAGGATGTAAAATTTAACTGCAGAGGTGGCGGTGAAGGGCGAGTGTTGTGACACTAATGTTGTGCATAGACTTTTTCTATTCTCAGTCAAAGTGAGCTTACGAGTAACATGAAGATCTATGAACGAGAGCACATTAAAGAAAGATTTCTCCAGAAACATTTGTTGGTTCGCCAAAAATAGTCAGTTCACGAACTTTTCTACAGACCGTAAACTAGGCAAAGAGTTTGTGAACTGAGCAAAATTTTTGAGAACCGGCATTTCACAGTTCGCGAACTGGCGGATCCGTCAACCGTATGGAACATATATACAAGTGTTATTCCGGTTCAACAACAATCTCAAGCAAGAGGTCTCTGGAAGTTGCTTGAGATAGAGAAGCTGGTATCATCCGCCGCTACACTTCTACGCGCTGGCTACTTCGGTGGGCACTTCCTAATAACGGTTCGTCTTTTCGCCGCTTGTTTATCATGATGCGACTATCACCATCACGACCACTATGGCTGGTCATATACATATATTTTCTACTTCATCTACAGCAGGTAACTGGATATGATCTAGATCCTACCAACAAAAGCATTATATCATCTGTTCCATATCAGTAACCGCGGGCCTGTTTCTGATGGGATAGGTAGGTGATGGAATATAGCTCTAAAATGGACAGTGGGAAGCCGGCGCGGTCTTTGGTTCGTTGATTGACTACTGGTTTTATACTGGAGATCACGGATATAACAACGTGACGCTGGAAGCCATGTTATGGCAAGTTGGAGAAAACCAAGACTATAATCCCTCTAATTAATCCCGGTCCATAGTAGTATTCTCCATCCTATTCGACAGAGACTTTACTAACCCTATTTGAAGGGCAACGATGACCAATTTTTTGGGCGCTTTCCGCAATTTCCGCAACAGAAAAGATGTTTCTAGATCCCCCAGAGGACAAACCGTAATGGTGAGCATTGGTTCAAGCGGTTTCAATTCGCAGGCATCTCGTTGGAAAACAGACACCTGCGGGGGAGGTCTGCATTGGCGGGTTTTTCCTTCCAACAAGGGTTATTCATATAAAACACCATCTCAAATGGGTGCCTTTTCCACATTGGTGCTCGGCTTGCGAGCTGTGGGTTTTAGATAGCCGTTCATAGTAATGACGGAATTGATGGTACATATAGGTATACTCTTATGCCAAATGGGCCGAGAAAGCGTATGAGTGGCTTGTGGATGTTGGCCTGATAGCAAAAAACACTTGGGAGGTCTTTGATGGGCACGACTCTGAACGTAATTGCTCTAGCGGAAGCGCCATGGGTGAAGATAAATGGTCATACAACAATGGAATCATCCTATCTAGTGCTGCCTATATGTATAACTATGTAAGCCCTTGGAACCAGATGGCTCGAAATTAGCTGTTAGATTCAGCTTCAGCTCTGTCACAGTTGCTATCTGACGTCCTCGCTTACTATAAATTTGTAACTGACATAGACTAGACAATGGCGTAGACAAATGAAAGCAACTGTTTTTGGCGTCTTAAATGCTTCGGAATTCTTTTCAAACCCCAAAACGGCCCAGACAATACATCATATGAACCCGAGTGTAAGCCATGGGGGGTGTGCAACATCGACCAAAAGTCCTTTACAGCTTATCTTTCTCGTTTCATGGCATTGACGGCTACAATGGCCTCCTTCGCGAAGGACTTCATCATGGAGAAACTCAGGACTTCGGCCAATGCTGCGACCCGACATTGCTCGTTTGGCGAAGACCGGAATACATACGGGATGAAGTGGTCATTAAACGGCGAATGGGATAACTCGTGCGGCGTTGGAATGTAGTTGTCCGCATTGGAGACGGTCCAGAGCAACCTGATTGCTCACATAGCTGCTCCTGTTACCCATAACACCGGAGGAACAATTAAAGAGAACCCTGCAGCAGAAGGTGATACAGCTGATGAGTACATTCGAGAACTGGCGGTCACAACAAGAGACTGTGTTAGTGCTGGTTTGCTCACGACTTGTATGTTGTTGCTGTTGATCGGAACCACTGTATGAATGATGACGGAATGATGCTTCTGTCCTTCAAAAATCGGGCCAGCAGAAGGTGTTTGTTGGGTAATCATCGTCAACTGGGTTGGCGCTCCATCAATCATTTAACCTGTAGAAGTTGTTGGATCTACTAACTAGTCACTAGAACTATACACAATTTACCTCCCCTCTTTCACTTCTATAATTCTGGTTTGGGCATTTTTCTGTTGTGGAGGAAATCATGGCTTGGTCCATCAAACTCGAACTGTAGGCATTTAAATCGCGATGGCTGCAAAGTTTGCAATTGATTGGGTTAAGTAGAAACGTTTTGGGTTAAAATTCACGCTTACATAGTTCGTGAAATGATTGGAACGAATCTGGGGGTGCTCGAGGTACCAGTGATTGAGCGGTACCTAGTGCATTGAGGTTTTGGGATGCCTGATGTTCCAGTAATTGAGTGATCCCTAGTGTAACTAAAGTCTTAGGATGTGGAAACTCCAGTCTGGCATACTGTCGGAATCCAAGCTGGGGATAAATGCAATAAATCAACCGAAGCAGGGGGAGTCGCTTAGGATCTATGGATTCAACACTACTCTATAGTCACGCCTTGCATACGTTCGCTTGGTTTTTGCGCAAGTGCGGCTGTTGGGCTGGGTTTATCTACGGTAGATAGCCACATCGTCACTCTACACCCCGGAAAGCGGGATGTTAAGCGCGATCCACTAGAGTATATTCGTTTAGGCTGTTTACTCAGTTCTGGATCTTCCTTCCTAATCTTGCGGGTGAGTCGTATTTAACTTGCTCAGCATTGGTGCAGCTACAGGTAAATTATACGGTTGATATAATTGAAGATCAGGATGAACAATACAGGACAAGATTCAAACTGTGATTTAGCAACTTTAAGGGTCGATGGGTGAACTCATTGCAATAATGATAGTGTTATGGGGACTTAGAAAACGTGGCGGATAAATTGATATTTATGGGAGTGCTTTAGAGCTAGCAAGTCACATAAATACGTCCTCCTATCCCACCATGTTGAGCACACCACCCTGCAGCAAATACCCCCGTCATTACTGGTACACCACTGCCATTATGAAGTTTACTATACTCCTCACTGCCCTGGCGGCCCCCAGCATGGTATTTGGTAACCTTGACCAAATGATGAAGAGCAACGGACGCAAGTACATCGGTGCCGCTACAGACCCTGATACTTTCAATGATAGCAATGTCGAGAGCATCCTACAGTCCGAGTTCGGCTCTCTTACGGCAGAAAATTCAATGAAGGTAATTTCTAGCTCCATGCCTTGCCTGGTAATCTGTGCTGATCTGGGATGTATGAAGTGGGAATCTATCGAGCGTAGGTATTCCTCCTCCGCCCAGCACTGGCAATGATGATTGTATTGAGCTGAAACCTGTGTAGTGTCCCAGGGAAGCTATACCTTTGACGACGCCGACCAGCTCGTTGAATTTGCTATCTCCAACCAAAAGTCCCTCAGAGGGCACACTCTCCTTTGGCATAGTGAACTTCCGTAAGTCCCGCCTGGCTGATTCTGCGGACTGGTGTGCTAATTGATGGCAGGGCTTGGGTTCGTCAAATCACCGACGAAAAAACACTCACTTCCGTAATCAAAAATCATATTAAGAAACTTGTTGGCCGTTATAGGGGTAAGATACCAAACCCATTTCCCACCACTTCGGCCATACGACTAACCAATACTGTTCAGGCATGATCTACGCATGGGGAAGAAGCTCAATTATCTCCCGCGACGGCTATAAAGCTAATACCATGTAGGATGTGGTGAACGAAGTTTTTAACGAAGATGGAACCTTCAGAAACACTGTTTTCTACAATGTGCTTGGAGAGAGCTTCATCGACCTCGCTTTTAGGGAAGCGCATGCTGCAGACCCCGAGGTTAAGCTATACATTAACGACTACTACAATAAGTCCCCTCGCAATGCAGTAATGTACAGAGATGTTAATGATGAGTTTACATCTAGATAGTTCTGGTTCTAAGGTTGATGCAACGATTGCTCTCGTCGAACGGCTCAAGCGCCGTGGAGTCCCCATTCATGGCGTTGGAATACAGGCACATTTGATACTGGGCATGATCGGTGATGATGTTGAGGAGCAGCTGCAGAGAATGGAGATCCTCGGACTTGATGTGGCAATTACAGAACTCGATATCAGAATTCTCAAGGATGTCACCGACGAGAAATTGCTCCAACAGCAGGATGTACGCCAGCACTTCCGCACGATTCAGGAGTATTCAGGGCTCATGCAGAAAGAAGAAACTAATGACGAGTACAGGATTACAAAACAGTCTTTACCGCGTGCATGAATGTCCCGAAATGTGTTGGAATTACTGTTTGGGGGGTTAGTGACAAGGTGTGTGTATTGATGATCATTAACGAAAGTAACAGAAGGATTCTGAAGGCGAATAGAACTCCTGGGTTGACACCACGTACCCCAAATACGGCTCCCCGCTCTTGTTTGATGACAACTTTAACCGTAAGCCCGCGTACAATGGTGCTTATGTGGCACTGAACAGCTATTCGTACGAGCCGCACGAGCCATACGACTGGACGAAAGCTCTCGAGTGGACAAAAGCCCTCTTGAGCTCGGAATAGGGGTACATGTGGAGGATTAAATCGATATGAACGGGGGGCTTTTTGGTTGTATGGGATCATCTTAAAATTCTATAATGGGTTGTAGATACAGAGAATGTAATAGAATTCTTTATCGGCTGAGCCGCAAAATACAACCCAGCTCAGAACCACACGGGGCTGGGCAGGAGACGGGATGGGATATCCCAAGACCAAGTCCCAGGGAGAGTTTCAAGTCTTTAGCGTGTTATATGACCAGTGAAGAATCTGATAGGCCGTCGTCCCTGAGTGTCTTTTCAACTGCCGGTAGGACCGCTGGCTCGACCCAAGCGATGCTATGGTACAGTGTCTGAATATCTGAGGCATGGAAGGAATAAGAAATGGGGCCGGAGAGAGAAGCAGGGGGTAATTTAGTGATGGTACAACTTAATGCTCTATTTCTTCGCTATAATTTAAATATAATATCCTGAGTGATAGATTATTTCCCCTATATATCCCACGGGATGTGACAGTTGTTGTTGATCGCATCCCGTCCCGCCCGTATGCATCGCTAGCCTTGATAGGTATGCCCCGAAGAAAAGCAACCTGGAATACGCGCTAGATTACGCCAAAATAGGAAAGAAAGGCAACAAAACAAACGGTCCGACGTCAAGGGCGGCGACCTCCATAGCAACTAATAGGCGAACCTACGGCCTGGTGGAACGACTCCATCCAGCTTCGGCGGTAACTCATTGCCCTAAGCGCTGAGACATGGCCGTCAAAAACGTCATTGTTCTGCTTCTCTGCACTTCACTAGGTCGCGAATGCTTTTTTTGATGCTTTGTCCGGCACCATTGGATGCAGGCGTAGATGACCGTTACCATGATTAGTACTGTACCGACAGATCCGCACATTACAGCGATGATCACGCTTGGCCGGTAGGCAGAGGAAATGTTGGTGTTGTCTAAGGTGGTAGTGATAGAAGAGACGGTTTTGATACCTGTTGCGGGGCGTGCTGCGGTTGCTTGAGGGTATAGAAATAGGAAAAGAAGAAAAAAAGTGAGGAGCTCAGGAAAGACGGTGTACTCGGGTCTGGCAGTAAAAGATCGGACACCCCATTTCTAGTAATCAATTTTGCTGAGAGACAGGGTGCTGGCCGGGGGTGCAAATGAGAGTGTAGTCAAACTGTGCTATTTGTTCCCCTTTCTATCAATATACTGATCGCGTTTTACCCAATACTGCATGTGGCGTTCTCAAAATATTACCATTTCTGGGTGACACCTGCTGGAAGAGGAGCGTCCGATCTTTTACTGCCAGACCCAAGTACATTTGCTTGGTAAGGTAAACTTGTGCTTCTGGTAATAGCAATTACAGAATTTTTCACTGTACTCTCCCTCCGGCTCAAGATATACTGTTCCCTCTCGCACTGCGTGACATTTGCTCATAGCCACTCTACGACCGTACTTGCCGGGAGACTGGAAAGATAATCCGAGAATGCTTCCATCCAATGGTAAGTGTCACCGAGTGGCTCCGCCATTACTCGCGCCAATTCGTGCTTTAAGTGAGTGAAATAAGAGCGCTGTTAGCTCGCTTTTGCTTGTTGTGAGGGAACGTTGGTTCCATTTCATACGCATATCGATACCACTGGAAAATCAGCAATTTGTTTGTTAAACTGGGTTGTGTGACTGATGAGTTGGAAGTTTGGTTGATGTTAGGGTTGCGCGGATGAAGACTCATTAAAGAGCTATAAACTCAACTGCGCTAGTCCGCCGCCACCGGTAGACGTAGAGAGTTCTCCGGGCATGATATTATCTCGCTTTTGATGCGAATGCAAAGCTAATTACATGTAGATGAATAGAATGCTTCATGTAGCCCAACGAACCAAGCTATCTACGGTAACAATTGTTTGTAGTGCTTTCTTCGTTGGGTCAGTTTCACTCGGCGTCGTGAGAGGTATGTGTTTGCTGATGTTAGGGTTGCGGATCCACTATCCTCGGTTCCCGCCGGCTCTGCGTCACTGGTTGCAACACATGCTGTTCCATGTGGAATAGAGTATCTACTTTACACAGAACACCCATTTCTCCGACACGTTGCCCTCAGGTACAACTAGTACGAAATACAAAACAACAAGTCTCTCCTCTCCCCTACGACGGGCTTCTCTGCAATTGCTCCATCACCGTGAACCAATCATCACCCAACCTAATACCACCACCGCTGCTATGCTCCGCCCTCCCCGGATCCGTCCCTTGCCTCGTCTTGTCTCCACCACCACGAACTACACCCCTCAGTCCGCCTTCCTCATTACCACGCGCATGTCCTCCACCTCAAACAGACCCCTGCATGTTGCCCCTACTCCGGAGGAAGAGGAGTCAATCCTACAATCTGAAATTGCGGCCATCGAGGAATGGTGGAAGTCACCTCGGTGGAAGGGCATTAAACGACCATACAGTGCTCGTGATGTCGCCACCAAACGAGGCATGCTTGCACAGTCATACCCAAGCTCCACAATGGCGAAGAAGCTATTTAGTTTGTTGTCGGACAAGGCCGAGAAGGGTCTTCCGGTGCACACAAGTATGCCTCACCTCATTACTTGGGTAGAAGTGCGACGCTGATGGCAATGGGTTGCAGTGGGGGCTATCGATCCCGTACAGATGACACAGCAGGCTGCAAACCAGGAGGTCCTATATGTCAGCGGTTGGGCTGCTTCAAGTGTATTGACGACAACGAACGAAGTATCCCCTGATCTAGGAGATTACCCATATAATACTGTGCCGAACCAGGTGCAACGGCTCTTCAAGGCTCAACAGTTGCACGACAAGCGACACTGGGACCAGCGGTTGTCCATGACCGCTGAAGAGAAGAAGCAAACGCCATATGTTGACTATCTTAGACCCATAATTGCCGATGCGGACACCGGGTAGGCATGTTTCGATTGCATACATTTTAGTTAGCTGAATGTCTAATGTGGCTGACGGTCGGTGCAATTTTGCAGACATGGTGGATTGTCGGCGGTTATGAAACTTGCGAAACTTTTCGCAGAGAATGGAGCCGCTGCAATTCATATGGAGGATCAGATGCATGGCGGTAAAAAGTGCGGCCACTTGTCTGGAAAAGTTCTTGTTCCAACGGGCGAACACATCAACCGTTTGATCGCGACGAGATTCCAGTGGGATCTGATTGGTACTGAGAATCTTCTCATTGCGCGGACAGATTCGGAAACTGGCAAACTCATCAGCAGCTCCGTTGATCCCCGTGATCATCAGTTCATTCTGGGTGTGACAGAAGACACTAAGCCTTTAAGCGAAACCCTTTACGAATTGGAACGCTCCGGCGTAAGTGGGGAGAAGATTGCTGGTGTTGAGGCTGAATGGGTAGCTAAGCACAATCTGGTTACTTTCGACGAAGCTGTGGTTGAAGCTCTGAAAGCGGACTCCGTCCCAGAAGCGAAGATCAACGAATACCTCTCTTCTGCCGCCACACTTTCCAACAGTGATTCCCGAGCACTAGCAAAGAAGCTTCTGGGCCGCGATATCTTCTTCTCCTGGGACGTCCCACGTACTCGCGAGGGCTACTACCATTACAAGGCCGGGATATCTGCAGCAATCAAACGCACTCTCGCATTTGCACCGTACGCCGATATGCTTTGGCTTGAAACTAAAAAGCCGTCTTTGAAACAAGCACAAGGATTCGCACGTGAGATCCGCGTACCAGGCTCTCCCGGAGAAGGCAAATGGCTGGTGTACAACCTTAGCCCCAGTTTCAACTGGCTTAATGAAGGCTTTGATGAAGCAGGGTTGAAGAGCTTTATATGGGATATGGCGAAGGAGGGCTTTGTCCTGCAATTGATTTCTTTAGCTGGGCTGCATTCAGGCGCTGCCGCTACTTGTGAGCTCTCACGGAGATTTAAGACCGATGGAATGTTGGCGTATGTCGACCTGGTCCAGAAGAAGGAGAAGGAATTGGGATGCGATGTCTTGACGCATCAGAATTGGAGCGGCGCCAATTATGTGGATGGGATTTTGCAGAGTATTGCGAATAGTTCTGCGACAAGTGCCATAGGAAAGGATAGCACTGAACACAGTAAGTCTTTGAAGCTTTCTAGCTGATATATTTCTCAAAGCTGACTTGTTGATAGCCTTTTAGCGAGATGGAGAAATAGAGATACCTTATGCCGAAACGATAGAATTTGGAGGAACGACTGCTTCCGCAGAAAACCAGTGAACTTGAATAGACTTAAATGAAGCGAGCCTTGTGCAATCATATATTTCGGGAATCTTGTGCTCCTCATACGGTTGGAATTATTCAACTCTCAATCTTCCCCAATCGAGAGTACCGATACATGCAAGGTATTGTTACTCTTACTCTAGCGAAATGGATAAATATGGATGGAAAACATAACTGTTCAATTGGATGGCACAGTGATCCATCTCGAAAGCGAGGAAATCATGAGCAATTGCTTATTCTGTCTTTACCATTCTCAATTTGGATTTTGAAACCCTTTTTAGCCCCTACGAATTGGCTTGGCTGATGTCACTGGTACATTATATCGCAGGTCTTTTCCGTGCTCCCCAGTGCAACTACCTCATAGCTTCAGTCTTCCCCGCGCGGCCAAATTGGAACGGTGTGGTTTTTATTGAGACTAGAGTCAACCTTCACCTGAACGATCTACCTTCTGTCTGCGAGACTTTGCCATACACATAACAGAATGGCCCGGCTTCAATCACCACGGCGGCAGTCTTCCTACCATTACCAAACCTTCCCTACTGCTATCGCACCTCCATCATCTCGGGGCTGTCCTCCTTTCCACTCGAAAGACAGTTCCCCTTCCCAAGGCGACATCGCTTCTGCCTCATCTTCACTCCTCTCAGACAATGGTGGCAATAGAGCAGTTGATACACCGATCCCAACGAGGCAATTGGTCATTCTGGCGATTATAAGTTTGGCAGAACAGACGGCATTAAACTCAATCTCACCGTATTTACCGGAGATGGCGGCTACGTTTCCTGAGGTGGATGTGAGAAGAGTTGGGCTATTCGTTGGGATTATTGCTACTAGCTTTGCTGCAGCGCAGGTTTGTTTCATCTCCTGTATTTGCAAACAGTGGTGTGGCTAATGGGAATAGTTTGTGACGAATATGTTCTGGGGACGGTTGAGTGATAGGATTGGGGTGGGTACCAACTTTAGAGAATCATACAAACACGGATGCTAAAAAGAATGTATAGAGAAAGCCGGTTATTCTACTGGGAACGCTCCTGACAAGTATTTGCTTTTTTGCATTTGGATTTTGCAGAACTCTCAAACAAGCAATCGCGGTCCAGGTATTGATGGGTCTGGTCAATGCCAATGCTGGTGCGTGTTATTGGTTCCCTAACGAGTAGACGAATTTGAGCTGATTAACTGGCAGGTGTCGTGGTTACTGTTCTCGGCGAGATTACAGATAAATCTAATCAAACCTCGGCGTTCTCCTGGTTGCCAATTGTATATGGAGTCGGTGCTATCACCGGACCAATACTTGGAGGCTTGCTTGTGAATCCATTTCCCAATCCAACTGGCCCGATATCACGTATTTTCGCCAAATATCCATATCTTCTCCCGAACCTTGTTGCTAGTATTCTACTGCTAGTTGACCTTGTGTTGAGTTTGTTCATGCTAGATGAAAGTCTGGCAGAAGCACAACAACTACCTCCTCTTGGAGCACGAATGAGGTGCTTTTTCTCTTGGCTGTGGCAGTTTATGGCTTCTTACAGATCCTCGTACCTTCGTGTAAGAGATAGCGATGACGAAATAGCCAACGAAGAAGATATTCAGGGAACACTGGCAGAATCATGTCCAGCCCTCCTTCCAGAAAGCCACGAAGATGTATCCTATCGGGACATTCTGGTGCCACAGATTGTTCTCTTGATGACTATTTACACGCTCTTTAACCTCAATAACATCGCCTTCAACTCGCTATATCCCATCTACGTATCCGCCCCTCGACCTATAGGACGGGAGCTGAGTCCCAAGGAGATTGGGTTATCGCTGTCCTTTGCAGGCACGGTGGGTATTGGCTTTCAAGCCTTTATGTTTAATCATATTCATGAGAAGTTCGGCAATTTGTGGTGTTACCGCTTCGCCTTCGTAGGGTTTATAATATCTTTCATTGGCATGCCACTGGTTGGAATTAAGGAGTCTGCCTCGAAGGGGAGGATTTGGGCAGAACTTAGCTTTGCGCTGTTGGTGAAATCTATATCGACGGTTGGCGGGTTGACTTGCGCGATGCTTCTGATTACCAATGCTAGTCCTAAAACGAGTACGCTTGGGACATTGAATGGACTTGCGCAGACATTAAGTGCCGGTGGGAGAGCGGTTGGCCCGTTTGTGTCTGGAGCACTGTTCACAGTCGGTTTTCGGATGACTAGAGGGGAGTGGTTGCCGTGGGGCGTGTTTGGTGGGATGGCGTTGGTTGGCACGCTGTTCACGATGGGGCTTCGAAGGAGTTAAGATTAATTAATTACCTTTGGGGTATCTCCAACAATGACATCTTCAAACTTACGGATAAATATATCCTAGATCCTGCACCTCAGGAAGGTTAGGGTTGTTGCACTTCTAGGGAAGATCCCAGAATGTTCACACATTTTTGGTTGTATTATTTGTTGGAGCAAGGGTGGGACTCGCATTTTACTTTTGTTTGTTGGTCTGTCGAAGGGGACAGGCTGGTACATACGAATGGTTGTAAAGGCGTTTTGTTTGTTTGTAATCACTTTGTATTCAGCCGCTTGCGGCTATGAAATACACCTTCCTAAACTATCCTTCCCACTCCAATGAAATTGCAAAGTAAAAACAAAGTAAAGTTGTGAGCCTTTCCGCTACCCTCATCCCTGTTGTAGAACCGTTGCTTGGCTGCATGTTGGAGTCGTTTTTGAGGATACAGGGGGCTGAATGGAACGGATGTTGAGACCCACTAGGTAATCCTCTACCTTCTCATTCCCAAACAATAACACCATAGGGTATCATAACATGTACACATAACCATAACCATGCATATTCTCACTCATCCCTCAATCCCTCTCCGTCTCTAACCATCCCCTCAACAACCTTTAACACAACATCCCTCCCCGTCTGGATACCGTATCGTTTCCCTTCGGGAGGAACATGCAAGAACGCTACCCTCTTCCTCTCGCCGTCTCCAAGCTTCTCTGCTTCTAGAAGTGACGCGCGGAATATATACGAACATAAATAAAGACCGGGGTCATTACTAACCTTGATCTGAACGTGTTCGCCTTTATCTTCTTTAGTCTATCCTCCCACCATCAGCGCCAGCTTCAGTCGATTAATCGAAAATGGGGGGAATACAGTAACGGATCTCGAAACAAGGTCAACAACCCACACCACATCCAGCGCCGTCTTCAAAAGCCTTCCCTCGCCCTTATTGGCATTTTCATTTTCGCTCCCGTGAACGCCATTCATATCTACCGCCTTCTTCCCTTCATCATCCCCGGGAACACATGGGATACACCTATCCACATCCTTAAACTTATATCCAGCCTCCCAGCACTGCGTTTCTAACTCGAACCCGCCCTCCAGACCCACGCCGAGGTGAAGTATGTAATCCCACCCTTCTCCGTGCTGCACCCATAGTTTGGGGACCAGCGCGTCAACAATGGAGTATGAAACCTTTATGGCATCTGGGTGCGCGCGGAAGGTTATCGTGTACCCGCCTGGGATGGTGATGGTTTGGTGTGCTGGCTCGAGGAAGGAGTTGACGATGGCCCAGGATGGGTTGTCAGTGATTCTGGAGAAGCTGCCGAAGCCGGTGAGGTACACTGTGATTTGCTTGTTATTTGGAGGAGGGGGAGGCATCGTTGGTAGGGATGGTGATGGCGGGGTTGTTGGGTAGGTTAAGATTTATATGGCCGGTGCACCCCGCGCACCTGCTGTATGCAGGTACGTAAGAGATGCAGCTAACAAAGTCATGCGGCATTAACAGTGAGAATTGGTTGGGTCGATGGTCCAGTCATTGTGGAGCCTCAAGGTGTGAAGTTACTTGGACGGACTGAGAACGAACGAATGATTAAAACACCCCATGGAAGCCACGTTAAATGCCCAGCTGCTGTTACAGATTTCCCGGTCAAATCAAAGCAACCCTAACTAAATGGTATGTAATTCAAATCCACGCTATGTTGTCAACGCGTTCCAGAAAATGCCAGTACAAGTAACACTAAAAGTAAATTTTCAGTCCATGGTCCGTGTCTGTACGTGCTAAATACTCTTCAAATGTAGACATTCCCAATATTCTTCGTTCTCCGAATCTACCCACACCTTCAACTTTCTCCTAGATCTAACTGGAGTTTTGCGAGGAATATGAACTCCCATGAATATGGTCTAATGCAACAAGTCAGTTCCGTCTTCCCTACCCTAAAATCCTCCAAGGACGTACCTTCTTGGTATCTGTTCCGCCATCGTCCATACCTCCATCTTCAGACTCCTGTTTTGGCTTAACGAGAGCTTTACGAGGCCTCCTGGCTTTCTTGGCGGCGGTCTAAATATACTCAGTCAGCGCTATTCCTCACTCTGAGGAGTATCAAAAGACGTGCCACTTCTACATCGGTATCCTCCATGAAATCTGATTCCTGAGTCTCTTTCTTTGGTTTCAAAGGGGCCCTACGGGCCTTCCTAATTCTCTTGACGAGACCCTCAAGGATACATGAGTTGTCATGGAGTCCAGCTGCCTCGTCGTCTGTGTCTACTTCAACGACAATTTCCTTCATCAAGCCGTTGCCCACCCACACCTTTTTGGTCCTCTTAATCTTGATGGGGTTCCCATACTCGTCAAGCTCGGGTTCAGGCTCGCTCTTGACCTTGGGCTTAGCATTGGGATCCTTCGGTTTTACCTTTGGTCCACCCTTGCAGTGCTTACACACTATTTCTCGGGTTTAGCAATGGTCAGGAATATGAGACTGAGGATTGGCTTACTTCGCCCATGACGGATCAAGAGGTTGTGAAGTGAGTATTTGTACTCATCGGGAATCTTGACATCAAGGTGGAAGAAGCCTGTGACTTCAGTCGCATTGTTGGGAACCCACCCAAGGAACCTGGTAAGGCGATGAACGTGGGTATCAACTGGAAAAATATCGCGTCCAAGAGCTATCGCGATCACTGTTAGTCACTCGTCTCAATGAACGAGGTCGTCGAATTACCTACAAAATAACATGACACAAGAAGCAGCCTTGTAACCAATGCCCGAGAACGAAGTTAACTTGTTCAAGAGTGATATGTTATCAAGGCGATGGAGGTGATCCAGAGTTAATTCTCCATCTTCGTCATCCGAGAGATCGGAAAGCTCAGAATCAGTATCATAGGACTTATGAGAAGCCCTGCGCGAGGCAATTCTCTTGAGTGCTTCTTCCTGGTTCTTTGTCTTCACGCGCTCTTGGCCTTCTTTCCAGACTTGATCGAGAATATCTTTGATAGTCTTTGCCTTTTTAGCTTGAAGACCGCCAACTTTGATAGACTCTTCTAAATCCTTGACAGAACCACGACGAACAGTATCCCAATCGACGCTGCCTGCTCCAGATCCGGTATATTTCCTCTTTTTAGAATTTTGATCGCCAATTATGGTCTTCTGCTCTTCATCTTCAGTTGGAATTAACCCAAAGCAGGCAATCAATCCCTGGAAGGCACGACCTAAACCTCCAGTAAGAATCTTATTCACTCACTGCCATTTTTAAAACATACCCGAATTCGAAGTGGTCGTGTTTAAAGAGAGAATAGTTCTCAACAGCTGTCCAGACCATCGGTGCACAGTCAGTCATCTTCGGACTTCTATTTATCAGCATTTTGGCGGACAAGTTGGTTACTTACCGCATCTAACACGCAGGGGACTTCGCCACACCCGGAAACAGTGTCTATCCAATCAACGCCGAATACACTAAGGTCAGAACAAGAGAATACTCACTATTAACTACCAGCTTCTCGGGACGAGTACTCGGTCCATGAGCTGCAGTAAGCAACCGGTTTACTTCCGCACATCCCTCGGGAGTTGGATGAGGATGTTCTGGCCACGGAGACGCTCCAAAAGCCGCCTTAGACCTCTTAACCTTTTTTCTTGGTGGCTCGGGGGCAGCAGTAGTCTCGGGAGCTGTTGCAAGAAGAGCTTCAACATTGGGTGTAGCGTTCTCGAGGTCAGCAGGATCACCGGGGCTGGAGCCGCCTTTCTCTTCTTTGACTACGGTAGTGGCCTCTAAAGGGCCTACCTGGCTCTTTGGATGAAGATTCTCAACCTGAGCGAGTCCAGCGGAATCATCTACGATTTCCAATTTTATCCCATTGACTAAGCTTTCGCTCAGCAATGATGCATCGCCTTTCTCAGGAACAAGATTCTCAGAAACAGTCGGAGCAGTAGTAGTGGTGGTACTACCGATTCCCTATATTCTGTTAATATTTGAACCACTGGGGATGATGTTTACTAGGTATGCTATGCTTACTCTACGGCCTCGGGGTTTCGAAGCCGTGAATTTTTTATTAAGAACTCTTGAGTGAAGAGAGTGAACCATAATGAGTCTCTATAGTGAGGGATATCCTTGGGAGGGAGGTGAGAGAGGAATTTCCAGACGGAGGCGAATGGGATGAAGGGAATGAAATGAAGCTGAGGTGGAAGTTGTTTTGAGGTCGGGTAAATCCTACGTCACATTCTACTTGCGAACACTCTAGCCGATGCAATTCAACGTCTCCAATTCAAGGTGCATGATAATTGCAGACCACCCATGCAAGCACGGCACGAACAGACTCGGACTCCCGTTCACTCGCTATTCGACATCCCCGAGCTGGCGTTCACTACGCCTGACTAGAGCGTTCAAACCCGCGAGGAAGTTTCATGGAATCCCATTAAAGAAATGCTAAAGACTTTTACTCTGGTTTATTTGGTCTTTACTCTATGCATCTATTCCCCATCATCCGCTACTTATCTAGAGTATGTACCAAACAAAATACCTACATTTGACCCAACGCTAACCCAGCCATTCCTCCCACTATGCAGGAGATTTCCATGATATAGATAGATAGATCGATAGCCGCCCTGCGTGGCCACAACCTAGTGCATTCTAACTATACACGCTCCGAGAGAAAAGGAAAACCCGAACCCTAAACCCCATTTACACCCTCAACTGTTCTATAGTCCAATTAGCACTGCCCACAGTTTTAATCCGCCTCACCTGCTTCTTTACTAACATCCACATAGTCACCAAAGTTGTGTATACTGCAATCCATCGTCTCTTTCACTTTAATCTCGTTTTGTTCGCCGTTCGGTTTCACACGATTGAGAACATGCTCCACATCTCCGACATTGGCAACTCCAGCCGCTACAGCCGTGATCGCTGCCTCTCGTCTCTTTTTCAAAGAGCTCTGACCCCGTATTCGTTCCAGTCGTTCGAAATAGTCCGGTGCAACGGGTGTGACGTATTTTCCGCTAAATACTCCAACCTCAAAGTTCTTGATTTGAGGGTTTAAGGATGTGCAAGATGCGACGAGATCTGGGAGTGTTTGATAAATTACTGCATCGGCGCCGATGTGCTTCGCAACGTCTTCCTCTGTCCTGTTATATGCCACCAATTCTTTGGTATCTGCAAGGTCGATACCATAGATATGAGCGTTTCTATAGAAAAGTGAGTACGGAAGGCTGCCCAAAGATTTGAAGGCATACGAACCTGATGGGAGGAGCGCAGCTAGCAAAGAAAACTTTCTTTGCTTGCGCTTCTCGCGCCATAAGCACAATTTCCCTGCTTGTTGTTCCTCGAACAATACTGTCATCAACCAGGAGCACATTTCGACCCTTGAACTCGTCTTTCATGGCGTTCAATTTTCTCCTCACCGATTTCTGCCTCTCCTTTTGGCCGGGCATGATGAAAGTTCTTCCGACATATCGGTTCTTTACAAATGCCTGACAGTAGGTTATTTTGAGCTTTTGAGCGAGACTCAGCGCTGAAACTTCAGACGTGGTGGGTATAGGGATGACGAGATCAATGGTCTTGACAACTTCAGGGCCAAGCTGCTTCAATACCGTGTTGGCTAGGGCCAATCCCATATTTTGACGTGATCTATAGACTGATATACCGTCGATTATGGAGTCAGGACGGGCGAAATAGACGAATTCGAAGATATCGGGCGTGGGATCCACCGCTGGAACAATTTGGCGGAAGAGGGGCTTATTTCCTTTGGTAATTATTACTGCCTCACCTATTGGATCGACATTTAGCAACCATATTAAGCGTAAATATGAGCAAACTTGATTCCATCCATACCTGGCGCAATTGTGATGTGATTGATGAATTCAAGTTGGTCAAGAGCTACACTCTCGCTGGAAAACATGTAATCCATGCCGCTCTGCGGTCCAATCGACTTTCTCTCTCCCAAAACCAGTGGTCGAATGCCGTGGGGATCTCTGAACCCCATAATTCCGAAACCTGAAATCACCCTGTTAGTATGAATCACCACAACTAGGTACGTCAATCTTACCAGCTAGCATTGCAACACAAGCATATCCTCCTTGACTGCGTTTGTATACATCCTTCAGAGCAGTGAAGACGTCCTCTTCGTTGACACGAAATTTACCTGTCTCCTGAAGGGCACTGGCAAAGATGTTTAAAAGTACTTCACTGTCAGACTCAGTATTGATGTGTCGGTGTGCTTCGTGATCCAAGTAACTTCGGAGCTCGTGCGCATTAATCAGATTGCCATTCTGCAGCGGCAGTCAGCATTTGTAATCAGTCTGGATAAGCTCCGGGCAAACGCACGTGTGCAAAGCATATTCCGTAGGGGGAATTGACGTAGAAAGGCTGCGCTTCGGCATTGCCGGATGAGCCAGCGGTTGGATATCGCACTATTGTCAAGTAATTCAGGTCACCTACAAGCATGTTACAGGTCTTCTGAATCAGATGTGCCTACAGTGGCCAATTCCCATATTTCCTGGAAGATCCGTCACATGCTGCTGCGTTCGGATAACCTCAGCGCAAAGGCCATTTCCTTTTCTAGTGTAGATTTTGCCTCCTTGAGCGCATGTGGCGATTCCACACGCATCCTGACCTCTGTGCTGAAGGATTGGGAGCCCGTTGTTGATGTCCTCGACAGCAGATCCATTAGGATCCGCAAGGATGCAGGCGATGATCCCACACATTCTGTATCGATTTCAAAGACTCTAAACAGTATTAGTAAGGAGGGGATGAACTCCTTTGGCTCCAAAGAAGGTCGGCGCAGGAGCGGAAGGATATAAATCGACTGACCGCTCGAGCGTAGGGACCGAGGCGTGACAGGTGAGTAGACGATGTCGCTGTAGTGGAGAACAATCAACGAAACGATTTGGCTTCGAGGCGGGGGATTAAATATCTCGAGCGCACATAGAAAAGGGCGGAGGTGCAAGTGAGGGCGGGAGTGGTGGGGCACATCTCTAAGTACAAACTAGTGCCTTGGTAATCTGACAGGTGGGAGTTTCATGGCGCGCATCGAGAATTTTTTTCTTGAGAAACTTGAAAAGGCTGAGCCTTCCAACATCATAACTACATTACGGGGGGCTCGCATAAGTACATAAGCTTCACGTGAGGCTATCATGTATTATTAAGTTGATGTGGTGCTGTTTCAATTTGCAGGCAGATATGTGGAAAACTAATCTGTTAGCAACACCAAAATGTAAGCCTGTCTGATTTGACAGCAGCACAAAGTCTGGAAAGGTTGGTAGAGTTGACAGGCTTGCAGTAGTGTGTATGCTAGCACAGTGGTTAGGTTCATAGGTTTAACAACCTGACATCAACCTATCAGTAGTAGAGGGTGTTGCTGTGATGGGAATTTTTTTGGTTACAGTGTAGAGCTGCAGATTTCACCAACTTCCTATCTTTGCTGCAGCATATAGCAGCAAGTGTTGGAATTGGGATGATGGGGTTTGTCACTTTTAGGATCTACATTCATCTCCAGATTATATTCCCACTGCACCCATAATTTTTATGTGTATACATGGTGTGAGGCATGCAGCAGCTGTATATGGTGGTGATTATTGTGATGGTGATGGTGATGGTGATGGTGATGGTGATGGTGATGGTGATGATAGTGGTGATGGTGATGGTGATGGTGATGATAGTGGTGGTTGTCAAAGACGATAGCCCCATGTGAGGTTTATGCCATGCTTACCTATTTAATCAAACCCCCCATACAGTACGTGGTCTCCTTTCTTCCAAAACGCAACGCCAGCGCTCTTGGTGCGCAAATTGAGCAGCACAGCCGCCTGGTGAAGGCTGGAAACACTGGGAAACTTCACATCTGCCCACTCGCTCAGGGTTAGGGTCTAATTGGCTTGTGTGACCTTCGGATTTTTCAAGTTCAGAGCCGCATCCTACGACAAATTATCCCGCTTCAACTATTGCATCATTCGCCGCTGCTGTCGCCGCCGATACCTACCCCGACCCTCATTCTCCTCCTCCACATGCGCACCTGTTTTGCGCCTCCGGCTTGTCGCTTTTCGTCCTCGTCCTTTCTGCGCCATTTCATCGGTTCATCCGAGCATATCCTTCGGTTCTACTCCACGGTCAGATTCGGCGGAGGATCCTGCCATGTCGCCACCAACTTTCTCCTCCCAAACCATTCTTTGCGGCACCAAATTCCGGTAGCTATGGCCATGGTGGGAGCGCGAAGATATGCGAGTAGTGGATGGGTCATGCGGATGCTGTTCAAGAAGACGAACGGTGAAGCACCACCAAGGGACGGAACGATGTCGTCTCGGTACCTGGATGCCTCACCGGAAGATGCGATTCTAAGGAAGAGCTTACGGCAGAAGAGCGCCAATGATGATTATCTGCGGTGCACGGAGTTCGACCGTGAAGGTGTGCTAAGCAAATGTTGGATGTGGAAGTGTTTCTTGATCGACACGGAATTTCTAACGGTGTTTATTGCAGGAAATGTTACGGTTGTATCTGGGGAGTTCAAAAAGACGGAGCTTTGCACAAAGGTTTGTTTTTGCCATATCCGGTAGCCAGAGATTGCGTTGAAGGCTAATTGGGTACGGTGTGTCCAGCACGGTCTCCTTCCACGAGACCTCCGGAAGATCTGGGTACCCAGTACGATAGTACCGCACATCCTCGTCCGAAAGAATTCTATTCTCGTCAATCTTCTACATATCCGTGCGCTCATCAAAGCGGACACTGTCCTTCTCTTCGACATTTACGGCTCAAACGATTCATATACCCAGTCTGTTTTCATGTATGATCTAGAAGGGAAGCTGCGACAAGGTTCAAAAGCGATGGGAGGGTTGCCCTACGAGATGCGGGCTCTGGAGGCGATATTGATATCTGTCACTGCTGCCTTGGAGGCGGAGATGCGTGTTCTGCAAGACCTTGTTGTCCAACTGCTGGAGGATCTCGAAGAGGATATCGACAGGGATCAGTTAAGGCAGCTATTGATCTACTCCAAAAAGCTCTCCACCTTTGAACAGAAGGCTAAGTTGATTCGCAACGCGATCGAGGAGATCTTGGAAGCCGATGACGACTTGGCAGATATGTACCTGACTGAGAAGGCACAAGGGAGTGAGCGACCCATAGAAGAACACACCGAAGTGGAGATGTTGCTGGAATCTTATCACAAGATTTGCGACGAGATTGTGCAAATTTCCAGTAATCTGGTGTCGAGTATACGAAACACTGAGGAGATGTAAGTGTTATCCCAGCACACCCACTGTTTCTTGTTACTGACGGCACTTTAGCGTCAACATCATCCTCGACGCAAATCGTAATTCTCTCATGCTTCTGGATCTCAAATTCTCTATTGGAACGCTTGGTATTGGTGCAGGCACATTCGTCGCCGGTCTGTACGGTATGAACGTGAAGAATTTCTTCGAGGAATCCGATTTTGCTTTTGGGGGAGTCTCTGGGTTTGCCGTCGTCTTTTCAGCACTCATCTGCACGTACGGGCTCCGTAAGCTCCGTCGAACTCAGAGATTGTCGATGTGGGGTGAGGGTGGCGCAGAAGGGAAGAGAGGTTGGTTATCACTGGGTGGAAAGCCGAGCAAAAGTAAAGGCAAACCCAAGCTCACACCTCATCTCCCAGTTTCCAATCCCCTACATCACCATCCCCACGCTATGAATGGGCCCCAGTGGCCTCCTGTGGAGGTTACAGTACAGCACAAAAAGCCTTGACTATGATAAGCGTTGTCTACGACTTGGTTGATCCTTCTTTTCTCTCGGTACAATAATATTGGTACATCTCGCCTCTATCCTGGATTCTGGCTTCTATTGTGTATTTTACTTTCTCTTTATTCTTTCTTCCGGCGTACGGGTGCAGCATAGATAGAGGCGTCTTTATGGGCGGGGATCATGTCGCAATGTCGTTGATACCCTGCTGGGGGGTGGGGTGTATGTGTGTTGATATTGATACGGATGAAGAGGAAGACCGCAGCTATATAAAGCTTAAAATCTCTATTCGAAAAAGGGGTTTATGACATCACTTACCTGCAGCCTTCCATCCGTCAATCAATATAGTACATACCTCAATCACTACCTCACCCATGCCCTTCAACATTGTCTGACCCTCTTCCCGCGGCCTCTCCCTCGCGCTCGCTCGCTCGTGCGCTCCTCCAACACACACCTCACCCACTCATAGCAACAGCGCGCAAAGACCTCGACGGCGTTAATGCCCGCATCCTCGCCAACCTTCCAAACATACTAGCCTCACGCGTGACGATGCTCCACGTCGACGTTACCGGTCCTCCTCCTCCTCCTCCTCTCACATCTCTCTAACACAATCTAGATGAAACCACCCTCTCCGCCGCCGCGGAAGAGATCACATCGCTCCAACCAAACGAGCACGCTCACTACGTCTTCAGCACACTGGGGATCCTATATCCCGAGCGTTCTCCGCAGCAGCTCGACAAATCACACATCCAGCAGACGCTGGAAACTAACCTCTTGGGGCCAATGCTAATTATCAAACACTTCTCGCAGTTCATTCCCTGCGGCAGCCGAAAGAGTGATGCTGAGGATGGGGAGAAACCGGCGGTGTGGGCAAACATGTCTGCGCGGGTTAGCAGCATCGCCGATAATAGGTCGGGTAGATGGTATAGTTACCGCGCTACCAAGGCAGGTTTGAACGCCGTGACGAAGAGCTTCGATTTGCATCTGTAGCAGAAGTGTGGTGATAGGGCGTTTTGTGTTAGCTTGCATCCTGGGTGGGTTATGTGAATGAGTGAGAAATGATGGTTGGGTAGAGAGGATAATGTGACTGATGCGGACGTTTGTTGCTTTTGTAGGACGGTTAAGACGGGGTTGAGTCAAGAATTTTGGGACGCCTGAGAAGCTTTTTGAGCCCGAGGCTGCGACGGAGAAAGTGCTGGATGTTGTCATGGGGCTGGGCGTGGGGGATAGGAGGAAGTTTTGGGATTGGAAGAGGGAAAGGGTGGAGTGGTGATTTTCAAACCGAAGGGGAGGGATGGACTGGTGGCATCAGTATAATTACTTGGACAGAACCAATGAATGAATACGCCAAAATCTCGAATCTCCCAATATATGTACAATGAAACTCCCTTCGGTTAATACCCAATTTATGCGTCAATGTCTTGTACGGATCATCACCAGCCAATTGTTCAAGAGGGTATATGAATCAACTCGCCTTTGAAAACATGCAGATCTAGGTAGAATAATTGCCTACTTCTAGTCCATGCTCAACTTTGCCATCGCATCCGCGGCACCAGTGCCAACTGCTTGGGCCACCGCATCTTCGGGCTTCACCTCGCCGTCTGCAACTGCTTGGGCTGTAGCCGCATCCTTCTTTTTGTCTTTCGCGACATAACCGGTTCCAATTTTCTTCTCTTTCTTCTTCTTCGGCGCAGCCGCCACGGGCGGGTAGGCGAGCGCCTCAACCTTCCGGAATTCCTCATCTTTGGCGAAATCTTCCTGGATCGGGGCCAATAGGGCGTTAAGGGCCTGCTCCACACCAGCCTTCAGGTCTGGAGGTGTCAGCTATAATGCAAACATTAGCAATGCGCGCAGCGTAGTGTCAAGACGGGAGGTAATTTACATCTCCAACAACGTAGGCTACCTTGAGCTTGTCGAATGAAGTAAAGTCTACTGGGCCACCATGTTTCTCCGGTCGGGGAATATGGAAAGTACTCTTTCCGGACAGTTGCGCAATAGGGAAAAGCACGTATTCGACAAAGCTCAGTACGCCGTTGCCCTCAACTTCGTTCGGTGCGCAATGAGCCTTCTTAAGCTTGGTCTTTACAATGTCCGGAGTGTCGAGGAGGTCGATCTTCGAGTTAGGATCCGATGCCGACATTTTTCTGCGTCCACCGTTAGCACTGTGAGTCAGTATACTCCTGCAAATGAACCATACCCTCCCGCCAAACCCGGTACCATAGGATTCATCAAATGCGCCCTCTCCTTGAAGCCTACTTTCGGCAAATTCTCCGCAGCAAGGGTAAAAATCTTCCTCTGATCCACGCCACCAAACTGCGCATCCACACCCAAATGTTGCTCGTCAAGCGCCTGCATAAGAGGGTAGATCAAACCGCTAAGCAGCGGGCTCGAGACCTGTTTGACGACCTCGGCACCGGCCTTCTTCGCATCGTGTTCCGTGACGATACTCGACAGCCTAAATAGATCCATAGTGTACTCCTGCTTCAACTGGTAATCGGAGCCCTTTACGAATGTGAGCTTGTTGATAGGGACGCCGATCGCCCTTAAGACCGACTTGACGATTAATTCGTAGTACTTTGCGCGGTGTGCCACGAGATCGAGCGGCGCCTTCATATTATCGAGGAAGGCGTGGATGTCGGCGAGAAGGACTTTGACTTCGCACCCAGCCTGGAGGAAGTGTGCGATTTTGACCATGGGGACGAAGTAGCCGCAGTGAGGACGACCTGTGGGCGCAGTGCCTGAAGAAGCCGGGTGTCAACAATTGGGTAACGTGGTCGCTTTCTCTGGAGGAGGAACGTACCCCAGTAGATCTTGAGCGGTCGGCTTTCCTTCTCAATGACATCGGTGAGAATGTTCTCTTTTAGGACTTCCTGGAGACCTTGTTTGATCAAGCTGATCTTTTCTTGTGCGCTCAAAGTGGCCATATTATAAGAGTGTCTGTAGCCGTAGAGTAATAAAGATTGAGAAGTATGAAGTTGCAAGAATAAGGGGTGTGTGTGTTGAATTGAGTGAGCTGAAGATGAGTCGGCGTTGGTGTTGGTGTTGCGGGGGCCACGGACTAGGGTAAGGTGTTAGCTTGGTGACTCTAGGTGGGGCATCCCAGCATCATCATTAATCATCACTCACCAGTAAACTTTAACTTTGAACAGTCTCTCGCTTTAATTTGGTGTATTGAGCTGAAGAGACAGGTATCACAATAATAAAGGCTAGTCATTTACAGTACAACAGGTATCTATACGTCGCGAAAAACTGCATAATCACAACGAAAGCCATATCTAAGGCGTAAGGTATCCATCCTATCCGTACCCAATCGCTTTGCTCAATATACAATTCCCTCATTAACGCCCGCCCGCCCTAACCTATTCGTAAAATTTAGAAAATCGTACCAAACTGCCCATCTCCTCCAAGACTCTGTCTCTGCAGCAGGCTTTCATTAGGTCTCCTGCGCCTAGAGTCATGTGTTAGTACTGCTGGTGTTCTCCGGTGAGCCAGTGGAGGGAGCTTACTTGAACGTGAATCCCAAGAACGCAGACTTGTTCATCTTTTCGCCCCTCTCGGCCATGCCTTCCAGTGCAGCTTGCTTATCGTGTACCTCCTTGTACTTAGCCATGTCTGCTTCGTTGCTGAAGTCGTCAAAGTAACCTGCATCCGTTTCACTATCCAACTCCGGTACGAAGGGCGGGTCCTTGGAGCGGAGATCATTCCAGTCAATTTCGGCGAAGTATGCATGAGACTGCACTGTTTTAAAATCGGGGAACCGCGCATTCCGGCCGGCCACGAGCCTGGATCTTGTTAGATAAAGAACAGTGGTCTGGATTAGTCACTTGCCTTGTGATGAAATCCCAGGTCCTCTTGGATAGGTAGTAATTGGGGTTTTCATATTCGGGTTTATGAAAGACCTTCCGCCAGTGCTTGAGATTATGCCATGTCTCTTCGACGGAAGCTCCAGCGAAGGGAGGATAGCCAGCTAGAGCTTCATACAGCATACATCCTAGCGACCAGTAATCGACACTAAAATCATATGACTCGCCACGGAGGACCTCCGGTGCCATATAGTCGGGCGATCCTACCACAGATTTGGCCTGCTTCCAGTCAGAATCAATCATCGCAATACGCTCGGCAGCACATACATAATTCTGGTCATTTTCCCTTAGCGTTCTGTACGCGTTCCTTCGCTCCATTGTTGAGCGCTCAGGAATGTTCATATCTTTGACCTGCTCGAGTTTCATTTTCATACTTTCCATGCGCTCTGGTGCTAACTTTCCAGCGCTGAGGCCAAAGTCTGTGAGTTTGATATGACCTGTGGAATCGATGAGGAAGTTTTCCGGCTTTAAGTCCCGGTGAATGTAGCCGAGTTCGTGCAAAGCATTCACAGACGTAAACATCTCCGAGATATAAAATCTGGCGTGGCCAAAATGCAATACTCCAGTGTTATTTAACAGGGTCCGGAAATCACCTCCGGGAACGTACTCCTACACTAATGTTAGCTCTTGACATCCAACTTTCATCGAATAATCTGGCATACCATAGCAAGATAAATACTCTCATCATCTTGGAAGGCATATAGTAGCTTCACCAGCCAATCGCTCTTTGCGGCCGTCAATATATCTCTTTCCGTCAAGACATGCCTTATCTCATCAAGCTTGAACAACAACTTCTTGCTCATAACCTTCAGCGCGCATACTTCCTTCGTATCTTTGTGCTCCGCTAAGTAGACCTGTCCATATCCACCTTGGCCAACCTGCGTAAGCAACTGGAAATCACCTTTCCTCAATCTTGTCCGGCGCTTCCTCAAGGCAACCCTCTCCCGACCTGCAAAACGCTTCCATTGCTGTTGCACTTCTTCCGTAGGCCGGCCATGCTGCTGCAATTTCCACTGGTCAGTCCGACTTTGTCGAGTATGGACGTATGTAACAAGGTTGTAGTAATAATCGTAGAAGTCTAGACACAACAATCAGACACCATGTAACCAGCAGCGACAATTAAAGCCTACACAAATGCGCCACATCCTTCAACCTCTTAACCGACGGCTTAGCTAACTTTTCGAGATCCTCAAGGGTCAGATCATTCATCGGGTCGTATTTCTTCCTGCCACTTTGTCCATAGCCTCTTGACATCGCGGCGCCAGTACTCTTCCTGTGTTCCCTATCCGGGGCAAACGATGCCGCATTTTCCTTGTTGTTATTTCTCCTCGTCACCTTCCCGCCGTCGTCCAGCTTGAAAACGCTGGCATTGGCGTTGTGGTCTTCATTGCGAGTCCGAAGTGCGCGCTTGGTAGGAGTAGGTTGCGGTGTCGTGGGAGAAGAGCTAGGTGCGAGCTGTAAGGACTTGTCGAATAGTTCTACTAGGTGAGCGGTATTTTTCGTAGGAGATGATTGCGGGGTGTTCCATTCGACGGAGGGTTGGGGATCCCATGATTCGTTTGTTGCCCTGGCATGTAGTGGGAGCGGCGGTGGAGGTGCGTGCGACGAGAAGTCGGTGAGATGTTTAGGAGATCCTGAAAGGTATGGTGGCTCTTGAGCTGCGTGGCTATTCCTCGCAGGATTACGACGTGGGGTTGAAATATCCATATGGAGCGCGCTTGAGATGGTGAACGATGTAAGGAGAGGTTTTGCGGGCGGTGTCGCGCAGCGCAAGAGAGAATTGTAGGGTATAAGCAAGACTGTCGGAAGTGTGGGCTCTTTGATGAGCTCTGGAGGTGTGTTTTGAGGGGTATGTTTCCAACACACAATCATACAGCAGCGAATCAAATCGAGTCGTCCTGGCAACTAAAGTGGAGTACGGTAGCTAGATGGCGCTGGTAATCCCTGCAATCCATGCGCCGATCGATCGATGAACCAGCAGATGCTATTTACTTTGTGGGGTGGTCCTGATGGGACAGTAAAATTGGAAGGGCAGCAGCTGAAGATGGGATTGGAGGCAAAGATAGAGCGAGAGAGGGGGGAAAGATACCAAAGCAATACTCTGAACTGAGTGAGTATTTGTGTATCAGGCTGCTCGCAACACACGCGCAAGCGGATGGAACTTACGCACGTATGTGCTTAGGAAACATTAGAGTACGTGACAGCAGAATTGTGTCCAATATCGGATGCCCAGGGAGCCAGAGTCGGACCCCTTGGTGCTAGTTTGTGTACCGTTCCAGCTCGTCGATTTGGCAGTACGACAACAAAGTATATGTTACTGCGAAGCCCCCAGAGGGCTCTGGCTATCGTGAAACACTTCCATTCCAACGCTAGGTATCCTTTCCAATCACAAAACCATTGGCTCAGTGTAAGTCGCTTGGGCACATCTGAGGTACCCAACTAAGATAAGTTACGGGTAAAGGAAGCAAATACTTGATACTTAGTAGTCCCAGATCATGCACTGGTAAGTCGATTGATAACTGTGATTGAACGAGATGTACTCTATTGATTCGTCCTGTCATTACTGAAGATTAATCGGTTACTACTTCCCCAAGAGGAATTTCTCGACAGAGCTACCGTGACATAGGAGAAACAAATGCGGGCTTCAGCGCCCTTCTGATCGTTGACATCAAACTCCTCAGAAGCCGCACAGCCTTGCATAATCCTTCAACAAAAGACATGAACACTCTGCTCATAAAATTCTATACGCTCTTCAGTGGGGCTAGGAAATGATTCCACGCGTTACATATCCACCTTGCTAGCTTGCGCCACGGAATAAGGTAACCGCCGCTGCTTAACCGACTCCTACCAGCCCGCCAACTGCGAAGGTGCTAGCACTCAGGGTTCCGGACGCCGCTCCAGCCGCAGGATTGAATGTCCCTGCTTTGGTTGCTGCTTGACATGTGGTGAACGCACCATGAACTCTGACTTGAAACTTTGATACGAACAGGATGCTAGCCGCGAGGCCTAATGCACCTGCGATCCATGGAAGTGCGCGAGAGGTCTCTTGTGATACCTTCATCATCTCTGGTTTGCTAGCAAAGCTTTTCAATTTTTCGCTTGTACCTATGGTGTCGGATGGATCGATCGTAAATGGCAGAGATTCGTCGGGTTCGTCGTTGTCGCCGGTCTCGACGTGGGCGTTCTGTCGCTGGATAAGTTCGTTATTCTGAGCGGTCTGTCCCGAGAGTTCCACAAGGCCAAAGAAACGCCGCGGTAGGTACTGTCTGGGTGAAGATAGAGCTGGGTATTGTTGGCGACGGCGAGCTCGAGGCAATGAAACTCGCTAGAAACAGCGATTGCACGCTTGATTGAGTATACGCAGAGAAGAGCATGTCACTTTGCACCGGACTTTAGGAGGCTTAAAAGCGCAGTGCTGAGCGTGCTCTTGCCTTGGGCTTTGTCGACTGTCTGGTCTAGGACCTGGATCTAGGAACCTATTTCCTCAGTGTGAAGACTTGAGCGGTGTAAACAAGTAATAAGAAAACCATTGTTATATACCTAGCTTTGAACCCCTATACTGAGCGTTCAGTCTTTCGCGGTTTTCTGCATAGTAACAGATACCGAGGAGGCCGAGCGTCTTTAAGCCAGCCCTGTCGTCTATTTCTTTGACAAGTGCCTCATACCCGATGGTTGGGACTAAGTTGTTGAATCAGAACAACCGAAGTCAGATTTGTAGTTACTCATACTTAGCATTAACAATACCGAGTAGCTGTAATGCGGGGGTTGTTAGACAGTGCCCTGCTCGTAAGGTAGCTATCTCTGATATGGGGGTGGAAGGCTTATAAAGTCGACAGTAGCGACGCTACGACGTCAAGAAGGAAAGCTCATTTGCAGATTGTTATCTGCCTGCACACGGATATCGGATTTTATGGATCGCACGACAGCAGCATGCCAGTGATCATGAGTAGCTGCTGGAAGAGGTAGCTGGGATAGAACACTTAATACTGGAGCTGAACAACACGAAGTCCTAACCACAGCAAGCGTTTACTAGCACGCGCAAGCGCCTAATAGCTACTCTTGCTACTCCCTGAAGCGGAGTAATTGACAGCAGGTTGCCTAATCTCGTGGCGGCTAGCCGTCTGGTTCAGAAAGTTTTTTGGGAGGGTATTGCCACTGCACTATTTAATGTGCTAGCCTTGTCTCGCACCCAGCACGGCTACACGGTGATTCAAGACGTCGCGCAGTGTCTACATATTGCTGAAAGCTGATTTAGAGTATTAGAAGAAGGATACATGTCTGGACAGTTATACTAAAACGTTGTCAAGGCATTCGAAGAGGTATTTAATACTCATCGTCATCTACAAAAATATCTTTGGGCTCCTTTTTACAGCCATAATTCGAGAAAGGTCTCTTTGGCAAAGCAGTGTTCTCAAGCGGTCAGTCCGATCAAATTTGATCTTCCATCTGACTGTCCTAGGCTTTTTGAAGCCCGGCCACTACCGGTCTATGCCAAGGCCAGTCTCAGAAATCATGATCTTTTTGATCGATCTGCGAATCTACAGATGACCGGCCAATCGTTGAGAAGACTGCTCTTCAGTATCGGTAGCGATGTCATAGAACCCATTCAACTAACAACCAGAACCACCACATTCTGGTTAACATTCTACCAAGCCTCTATAATGGGGAGAGGCTCTCGGGAGATCAGCAGTTATTCCTCCAACCTATATTATGGCTCGTGCGAGTGATCGGGGTTCAACGTTCCACCTAGGATTTCCCGTCACCAGAGTCTATTGAGAACAGCGAGTCGACTAGGCATGACAGTGTACCCAGCAGGAGCCTGAGGCAGATATTTCGCTTTAGAGTCGCCACGAGGAGGAGATACCAAGGCCTTCTTTTATGATTGGATTCTCCCAATCTCAAAGGAAGAATGTCGAGAGCGTATAAAGGGAGGGAGTGGATTGTGGCACAGGATTGCCGTTGTTGGCAGCAGATGATGAAGAAGTAAAAGCTCTACTCTACACTTCTTGATGATTGCTGATAATTGTAGAACATTTGAAATGGTAGTTGATAGCGTAGATTTCAATGTGCTTGGGGAATTGTGTCATGATCGGTATTATTAACGGCTTCTATTCAGGATAACCCTCTAGGGAGCCGTATTTTGTAGGATAACCCTTAATCCTCATTTTTATGTAGGATAACCTTGGATTTTCGAACATAATATTCAGAATAACCCCTGGTGCTTCAGTCTGGATTCAGGCATTTCCAAATCTCTTCCAACTTATGCTCCAAATTCAATGATATGGAGCCCCAGACTGATGTCTATCACAGGGCTTGCACTGCTGTGTAGGGTGAGTGTGCATTATAGTTACAGTCGATATGGCGTGCGTCCTTTTGTATTTTTATCATCTAAATACAGATGGTGGTAAACGAGTATCCACAGTGCTACCTATAGATCCCTAGAGCCATCAAGCACGCTGTGTCACAAAACTCGGTGGGTTAACATATTGCAGGTCTTGTGTCAGACGCGTGACTGCATCCACTACTGCGACTCAGCTGATGCTTCGGGCATGCGTACAATACAGGTGATTCTAAACAGCCTAAGTAGGTGACGATTTGTTGGAGCACAGGTGGTAGTTTGCAGGAAGAATGATAGACTCGGAGTATTTTCCAAGTTGTGGTTACCAAAAGGTTATCCTGCATATTGTGTTGAAAACCCAAGGTTATCCTACATAAAAATGAGGCTTAAGGGTTATCTTGCAAAATATGGCTCCCCAGAGGGTTATCCTGGATAAATACCGTATTATTAATGTACAATAGGATATCAGGTTAGCATTACTATAGGTGTTATTTTGTACGATCAGCCCCCGCGCGTGAATATACTACCTATTGATTATGTTTTTCTCTCTAGTGAGGGCTAGATATTTATTAGTTGTTTACTGCGCAGCTGTATGAAGGATCCGGGTTCTCGAATCTCTGTTGCTGCGAGTGGGTGCTGCAGCAGCAGCATGTTAATGATGGGATCATCAAGGTCAATACACAAGACTTCACGGTGAATGGGCTTGCAGCAATAGTTTATTCTTCAAGCTACAAGACCAATGAACGAACCCTCTAACCTGGATTGTGGAGTCGGAGAAATTGGAGGAGCTGGAGAAGTAGTGGAAGCTCTGAGCATGGCAATGAATAACCAATATATCTCTCGGGCCAGATTGCAGTTGCTGAGCGTCGTCGATATTGGAGTACAGATGGGCGTATCTCCGTATACGTAGATCGTAGCATACTTAGGCACCTAGGTAAGAAGGTGGAAAGGTTTCTCCGAGAGTCACCTATCGTGTTAAATGAAACATCAAAGTCAACGAATGCTGCTCGTAATCTCGGGAATAGACAGACTTCTGTTCCACCCACTCCCACGCTATGAAGCTCAACATTCGCCGGCTCGCCGGAAACAAAAGCTACCGCTTCGAGCGCCCCGATGCTTTGGGGAGGACGTGCGTGATACTCTCAGTTAACCCTGAGCTTCAGCAAGACGAAACAAAGGACGGCCCTAGTGGAGATTCCACATCCGATCGCGATCGTTTGAGCTACAACTCAATATCAATACGGGCTTCAAGTTCCCAGTTCTTGGTCTTCCTATAGCTAAATGCCTTTCGCTGTGCCGCTGCAACCTACTGTTGATGAAAATTTGTACATTCTTGCGTTCAATTAGATTTACCGATGGGCGCTAAGCCTTTTGTTAACTGCGGGGTCCAAAAATTGTGACCATAACTCACATGGTTCCAAGGTGGAAATGCGTCCGAAACTGGCTCCCAAGACATTCAATTGCGCTCGAAAACCAGCCGTCTGACACTTGCGAGCGACGAGAAATCTGGGAACGAGAGCAACATTCAATTATGAACCCTATCCAATCCTACACAAAGAGTTAGCTAGGTAAACAATCGCATCAACGGCACGCTTTGCGTTATCTGCCGGACCCAATGGGTGTTGGCGCTAATGGATATATACCAGCTCCAAGACAAGCGCGATGCTTCGAGGGCTAGAGCCTTGTTGACTTTCCTCTTCCTGCTGCTAGAGCTCGGGCGCCTTTCGGGGTCAATATGTACTGCAATATGTAGAATCATCCTAAACTATCTCTGCTATTCTAAGTAATTACGATGGTGTTCTCATAATATGGAATTAGGTAAGGGTTGAGTTGACAACAAGCCATCAAATCAACAAGCTTCACGACTCACATACTCAAGTATCTTGAAAACAGGTAATTGGTAGCATGCTCTGATTTTTCTATTGGTTTACTCCTAGGATATACAACTTTAGAAAACAGAAAGAAAGTTGGCGCAACTCCACGACAGGCAACTATTCCCTTACTATTCATGTTCCCACAATGTAGAAGTTGTGTTTATTGTTCCATTGCTGTCGGGGTAATAACCCCCTCACACAACACTGATCTGGATGGTTCCGTAGGGCTGCTCCTGGCTAACAGTAACCAACCCTTTTGACGCAAGTAGGAGAGTGTGAGAGAAAGCCTGAGCTGCAACGATACGGCGATTCTGTCCAGGCTGGACAAGGGTTTGGAAAGTGATGAAGTTGATGTCTTCTTCGATTTCTCGCTTCTCATGCTCCTCAAAGATCTTCTTCTTGAGGAATCTAGCCAGGATAATCATTAGCATTCTGCCGCAGTATGTGTACTGGGGTTCGGAAGGTGGACGGACTCGAAAAATTGAAATGACTCTCTCTCCATAGTTTCGCGCAGCCACTGGGTGTTCGCTTCCTGTGTGCCTATATCGGCTCCTTCACGTGGGTTAGTAATATTTTAACCCAAATAGTTTTAAAGATTCACTTGCCAGGACCAAAAAACTCGAACTGATCAGCAGTATCATCTAGTCCGAGGTTGGTTTCACCCTCTTCTGCCACGTCTTCGAGAATCGACCTTACGGACCCAGCAGCACTCACTCGCGACATCCCTCGGACATTTCTAGCCTTAACTGGACTGTCTGCCACGCTCCTGGGCCCACCAACAACGCTGCTGCTTGCGACACCGCCGCCAGAGAACAGCTGGTCACCAGGGGCCCAAGGCATGTCGCTGTGCAGACTTTGAACATCGTCGCCACCGAGATCCAAGGGAACATCACGACCTAACTCCATGTCAATATCTCCAGCTAGTTCAGCACCGCGACCGATTTCGCCTTGGGCTTGCTCCTGTTCTTGGGTTTTGGCCCTAGTGCGTCGGGCTTCTTCATCATCACCTGCCTCCCCGTCCCTCCTAAGCTCTGCACGCTTTCTCTTTCTGGTAGCTTGTGAATCTTCTCCGCCCTTACCCTGAATGGCATTCAAAATGGCTTGACCAGAGAATAATCCCCTCAGGACCGGGTTCTGGAGCTCACCGCCAATGCCACGCTGCATAACCAAAATATTTGCATTCGACCTTGCCGCTCGCTGTAGTCGACGTGTTTGTTTCCCTTTCCTAGCGATCTCCATGTTCTCGATATAATTGATATGCCATTCCTTCAGATCCTGGTTGGTGAGCATGGTATCTACGTCGATAATGATATGGTTCACCCGACGCCCACGGAGCCCTTTGGCTGCAGCAGCTGCCGCATGTTCCTCGCCAATTCCTCCAGGTCGACCTTCCGAAGGAAGTAGACTTAACCCTGACGTTTCGGCCTCCGGGAAGGGTAGGACACCCCTTTCCAGATCCATCTGTTGTGTGAAATTCGGAAAGATATCGTCATCTCCCGATTGGAAGCCCTGTTTCTGTCAGCTTGAAGCTGTCTGTACCATTCTAGCAATGGTAGTTACCCCCAAGTCTGGAATACCCCCTTCTTCATGCTCACGACGAACTTGTTCCTCGACATCCTCAGTCAAATGGCTGCCTGGAACTTGAGGCTGGCGTAGTCGAAGGCTGGGTGTTGGAATGGGAGTTTGGTCTTGGTCAAGGAGAAGGAGTGGAAGCTCGGGCGTTACTTCCCTCATCACTCCCTGTTCGTCAAATCCAAACGAGGGATGATCTTCAAATTGTAGATTATCCTCCACACCACCCGGCACCGGTGTTTGGTGATCACCATGGAATGAAGAATACGCCGGCCTAAATCCTGGAGAGCCTCCAGCTGTTCCGGGAGAAGTTCCGGGAGAAGTTCCGGGTCCTCCAGGTGAGAACGGCGGGTTGTTTTGCGGAGTAAAACTTCTGACATCCAGCGAATCCGCTAAATCCGTCAGGTCGCCGCTTTCAAGGTCCGCTAACGAAAGATCATTAAGAACTCCAAGGTCGAGTTCGGGAAGAAGCTCGGGATGCAGATAGGGATCATCCATTAGAATGAGCTGATCTGGTCTATCGAACATCACATTAATAATTAATGTGCATTTCGGGCTATAATTTTGAGAAACTTGCCGGCCCTCTCCACCTCGAGCAATATCTAAATTGGCTTCTCTGTTGATGAGTTCGAGCTTCTTGATACTTGTATGCGCATGCGACACATCGTGGTAAAGATACTCAAACTGCTGCCCATAGACCCTACACAAGCACTATGTGAGTAGCAGTGGTCGCGATCGAAGCGATGAGGGATGTGCTACCTGGAAATCCCAACAAGGAGATTGGACTGGAGTCGAAGGGCTAGAGGTGCTTCGGGGTTTGTAACAGTATCGCAAGCTTTGGGAACATTGACCGAGAGTATGTCTTTGCGACCCACCTTTCTGAGCGCCGTCCGTGATAATCCAAGCGTTGCGACAAGCCTTCAAAGAGAGGTAAGTATAGCTTTCGTCACACGGATGTTTGTTGCCGACTTACCAGATCGTTGCGACTCCATACTTGCGTTGAGTGAGGACTTCATGAGAGTAAAACATGCTTTCAGCGGGCGGGTGGCAAGCCGCTAAAAGTGAGATGTGACGAGGGGATTGGTTTCTGTGTGATGGTAGTAATCTGATGGGATGGGGGATGGGAAGATCAGAATCAAATGGAGGTGTTTGATGTTGTTTGATGTTTATCGTTGGAGCTGAGAACCATGACCAAAATGAATGACTTACGAGCATCATTTTTATTCTGCTTGAGAAAACAGCGAACACAACAAACAGAAGCAAACATGAAAACACCCAAGTTATGTTCTCACACGTCACTCGCAGCTCGACTGTACCCGATTCTCTCCATCACACCAACAGCATTCTCCCTACTGCACAACTTTTCAACAACCCACCGAGCCGTTCTTGTATGTAGACTACCTTGCCTTGCTTCCCCTTTCTCCATTCTGCCCTATCTACTTTGCTTTCGCCCTCTGCTAACGCTTGAAAAACGACAATTTGATCCTCCAAAAACTCATCTACACAACCTCCATGAGCCAATTCCTTTTGTAGATGTTCGATACATGCTTCCACCATATATTCCAGCTTTGACCAACCTTTAAGATTCGACCTCTTATGCTGCCTAGAATCGTAGAGCACGTCTCGTCCCAAGCGAAAACCGTTTTCAGTGGTCGCAACCAACAAGAGAAAGGTTTTGGGACCACCACCAGAGTCCTCGTTCAGCGTGATATCAATCTTGACATCCTTCGTCTTCCAATCCTCATTCTCTAACGCTGCGACGAGATGTTCCTGAAACGCTCTGCTCATTTGCTGGGGCAATTATGCTCGCCTCAATTTTCACAGTTTCCCCTCTTTCCACTAGTCGAAACCCAGGAATCACTTCTCCCCAGCGTAGAAGTGGAACTGAAACTCTCACAGAGCCGAGTTGCAAGCCTTTGCTGCTTCCCCAGCACCTTTGTTCAACCGATATCTTCAGTTTCCCACCATCCGTTGGTAACACCTTCTCGTTCAAAATCGGAAATAAAACATGCTCGAAATAATCCACGCTAGGAGAATGAGGCACGTTTGTACCTCCGCGAACCACAACCTCTATCTCGTTACACTAATCGTCGAGCCCAGAGCGCCCCGTGAAGATTAAATACGGCAACATAGCCTGCAGAAGCAAAGTGATGCTTCCTGGCGTGCCAATGTCAATCTCGACAACTCGCGCGGTGCTCCCTCCCTGTCGTTTGTGTTCCCGCCAATATTTTTGGTGCGATTGAGGTCGGAATTCTAGGGTTTTGGATTTCTTTTCCGCCCCGGCTGTTTTCGAAGCTGTGGCTTTCGATAGCCACCCAACACCTGTAAGATGCTGTGCTTTGAGACCGCCACCGCCGGGTCGGTTTCCACGAATATTGGTGATGCTGAGAGGTTGCAGGAGAAGGGAAGATAGAACGAGGGAGTTTCGGATGATTTGTCCGCCCCCTTCGAGGTGGGAGCCTCGAAGGTGTTTTATAGAAGACACTACAATTGCGAATTGGATCTATTGGAGAGTTGTAGCTTAATGCAATTCAGAATTGAAACTCGGAGAGTCGAAGGAATTGATATAGTCTCCAAATGTCTGACTCACATCTCTGAGATGTCCCTGGCGTTGTGTGAGAAGTTAGCGAATAAATTACACAGCAGCTAAGCGCCTTCGGCGGTAAATCGGATGCCGGCTGTGAAGCGCGTCCACTTGCGTTTCAGCTCTCCATTGCCAACACCTCCATTAAACTTAAACACCATTTGACAAACGTCACCGAGATCTAGTGCATGTTTCGCTTATCGTGGCGGACCTGTCAGCATCAACGCGTCGATTAGATAGAGTAGTTCTAGCAGCAAATTGGTATGAACCCTAAGAAATTATGAGATCAGAACGGAAAGTTATCGGTCCCTAGCTCAGATCCGTCACTAGAGGCTGGTGGGTGGAGGTCTTGCTGTGTGTCCGCGAGTGTTATTCTAGTGTTGGGCGCCCCTGGGGAATATGCTACAGTAATTTCTGCCGCCACTCGAGTGATTGCTTATATCGGTGGTTTTCCTAACTTGGACGTCCGCTTGTGTATACGGGACAGAACTAAATCGACTTCCCATTCTTCGAAGGTTACAGATATCACTGACTACAAACCCTAATCTACCACTAAATCCCTTGTTAAAGTGTCGTCTTAGCCCTAAAGCTTCCCTCGATGCAGCCCCATATATATCTCGCACACTCTTGCCGTGTTTCTCTGTGGTGCTTCTAGATGATATTCACGTCAGAGCTGTAGTACCCAGGGATTAAAGTAGAGTAAAACCGTGACTACAAGTTTTGAGTACCAGCATGTGGGGGAGATTTCCTCTAGGTTCTTTCGCCTCGCTCTCTAGGTACCTAGAAGAACTCTCTTAGGTGTCTCGCCCCGTAGCATACATGTATACGCTCATTACTGTGTTTCTTTTAGACATGCAGAGTATTGTTGAAAGCTATCAGGGTCTGAGTCTTCCAATAAACAAGAACTCATACCCGGCTTAACTGGCAGTTCATGGTGCTATAAACGCCAGGTGTTGTAAACACCCGGTTCGAAACCCAGGGTTTGTGCTGTTAACATTAAGGTTCAAACCCTGTAGCGTTCATTCTTTTCCTATCTGTGTTCCTCGTTCCCCTAGGTGGCGGCATGTGATACTGTGCAACCAGAATCAAACAAGAGGCAAGAAAATCCAAAGTAATTCACCCCTACAGACATCACTCGCTGGAACCAAACTGGTACAGCCACGATCTTGCGCTCATCCCTACTGGGGAGCTTCGCGATGACGCTCAGTAGGGGTCTTAAGCAGTAGCAGCTTCAGTACAGCACAAATATGAAAGTTAGTATAAGAGTCACTATAGTACCCTACCAAACACCGGCTGCAGCGCTGCATAGTTGTGAATGTGGTAAAGCAATTGGCTAGACTTCCATTGCATCACCATCACCATCACTATCAGTATTACTAACTGCACAGGCTTTCATCTCTAGTACCTCAGGTCCATCACCTCCTCTCTAGCTTCCAGCATATGACCGTGAGCGAGAGATTCCTTTTCATTTGCTACATACACACACACCCCTTGGTTGCCGAATTCGGATCGCCTTGAGAATGAGGAAAATTTTTTGCAAGTTACTATTTTTGGTACACAATGCACGTGACTTGGCTTGGCGGAGTTGCTCTGCGGCCTGCGAATTTGTTCAGTCATCACCAATCACTCGATTGAGGCTTAGTCTTTTTTCGGGGTCCAGTGTTTTTTTTGCTTAGTCAGCCCAACATCACACGTTAAAGCTCTATATTTACGAACTTTTACTCGTTCTGATTAGTCATCATTTCAGATAGCCATACGTTTTTTGGCCAACGTAGTCATAACCAAGCTTAAGGCCATGTTCAGGTAATGACCTTGACCCGGGTACGGGCTTTTGGTATCCGCTACCTGGGCCCTGGAGGAAGTCAACCCCAGCCCTGCGCCTTATCCCCTGCAGACAAGATACAAACAGAATGGTCAGTTAGCGGCTTCGCCGGGGGTTAATGGAATCAACGCAGCAAAATCTATAATTTGTTGTATGTGTATCCGGTACTACAGGTGATACACGAATGGGTGGGATTATGTGTTGGAACACAGACTCACTCGGGCTGATCTGTAGAGAATGGCAAAGTTATGCCGTTACGCCTCCTTCACGACTTCATTGCCCGTGATTGCATGATTTGGGCCACATTATTTACATCGTCGAGCACATTCTCATGCTCAAGCTGTCATTTACATCCCAATATCTACAGAACAATCAAAAGAGGTGTTTCTTGCAACAACGTGGGCTGTGTCTACGATATTACATCTTTCCGCAACTCCCCGCTTCACAAATGTAGAATCTAACATTCCCGGGACAGTACTAACTATATTCGGGTTGAAACAAGCTCACATGAACCATGCAATATGCACTGAACGGAATTGCTTCCAGTCATCCGGTGCCGGAATTCTGCAGTTGATATCCCACGCGAGCAGATATGTAAAATCGCAGATAAGCAAATAGAAGCTACGGATTTGAATGGCGAGGTGAATAGATAGATTATGTACTTAAGTACTTAATTAGGTATTTGACTGATTAATCGTGCTCAAATCCCCATAGCAGAGATGAGAAACATGGGATCGAGAGGTACCTAGCATAATACCTTCTCCGGTTTATTCCTCACGCTGTGCCTTCTCACAACATCAGACACAGGGTTTCGAGTCTGTGACCAGAGCTCTCCGGTGTATAGTTATTAGTTATCCAATTTGACTGTGTTGAAAGATGCTCGGGACCCTAACCCTCGACGCGATGTCACCACACAATTAGAGCAATTGGCCGACCCTGCCGAGAGTGCTGGAGCTATTTTCTGCCGCAGGTCGCCAAACTCTCCACCCAATCAAACCCAGTGAAACCTGCTCAGACGGACAACTCGCCATCTTGTTTAGTTAGCGTTGCATGGCGGGAGGGTCACAAAAAAGTCTGGCGCTAACCTCTTTCTGACCCATAAACTCTCTCAAAAGCTCTCAACACCAACGCGAATCAACCATCAGGGTTGCACCATGGAACCATGGCATTGACGAACACTGGGGAGGTTGCAACGGATATATGCATGTCATTCCGTGAGTCACTGGAAGGAAAGGAAGGTACCACCGTGATTGGGGGATTGAAGACAAAGTGGTTCCAATAGCGTATGAAAGCTAGAGACCCCAAGTAGATTCCCTCCCCCCTCTTATAGAAAACCAACTACTCTTCTCCATTTACTTCTTCACACCCAGTACCCTTTGTATCTCTTCTATCCATCCACTCTCTATACTCATTTCATCTCAATAACGATGCGTTCCACCCTCCTCCTCACGCTCCTCCCCGCCGCAGTGTCCGCGCACTTCCACCTAAACTACCCTGCGGACCGCGGCGATACGGACACAACACAAGACCAATCCCCGTGCGGCGGACTAAACACGCCCTCCAAGGACCGCGCGAAGTGGCCCATCACCGGTGGCCAGCTGAGTCTCGAAGCCGGCCACGACGAGGCCAATACCGCCGTCTACCTCGCCCTCGGAAATAATCCCAAAGCTGAGGACTTTACGATTATTCTCAAGGACAGGTTCCTCCAGGTGGGATTGGGAACGTTCTGCTGGAACGACCTGCCGGTGCCTAAGAGTGTGTCTGTTAAGGAGGGGGATAATGCTACCATCCAGGTTGTGCAGGAGGGTCACACGGGAGGGGGGTTGTATAATGTATGTATCACCCCGGATGGATGGGGAATAGAGGGCTAATGATGCAGTGTGCCGATATCACTTTCACCTCGGCGTCTGTGAGTGTCAAGACTTGCTCGAATGGTACTGGAGTCACTGCGGAGCCTGCAACAGATAAGGCTAATCCCTCGGCGTCTTCGTCTGGGTCTGCAACCAAGAGTGGGTCTGCTGCTGCTGCGACTACCTCGCCTTCCGCGGCGGATGCAGTGAAGGTGGCGGGTGGGGTGTTGGTGGCTGGGGTTGTGGGTATTGCTGCTTGGTTTTTGTAATGCTAGAAGGAATTACGCATGATGGAACATACCGGTGGTGTAAACATGCGCTGTACGAATGCGAGTGTACATTATATACCCTGCTTTCTGCTGTTTGATGTTTAATAGGAACGCAGTCATATGGCTGTCGAGTTACATTTGCTTGAATATTGCACCAGTTTATTCCGGGATGCCTGTTTCCGACGACTCGTTATGGAAGTCAATCACGACGTAGCGTAAGGTAGAAGTCTTATAATGAAGGAAACCGACAGATAAAAGACAACAACCACCCAAATGACCATTACTGTATTAACAAATATGAACCCAAGTCCAGTACATTGCTGGAGATATCGTTAGATAGATCGGGTATGTCATGAACAAAGCCTTGATAGAACCACACAACGCCCAATGCGCCATAAAATTTCAAATCCCCAAAGCACACAATTAAACCTTCTCCCAGAGAGCTGCTCCACTCCCGCACTAATGTTCTGCACCCCCAATGAACCTACCCCAAACCAGCTCGCCCGCAAAGATTCCCCCCAGCACACTCATGAAGTACCCCACATTCATCGTCATAACCGCCAACATCCTGTCTCATCAGCTCTGCCCCTCACCTCTCACCGGAAAAACTTACATCAAATACCCAACCCCCGAAATCAACACCGTCATCCCCGCACGTGGAAGATCGATACTAAACCTCCACGGCCGCCCTCCCCAACCTCCCTGCCGCACCACAACCTCTGCCGACTGAGGCTTTTCATCGTCAGCCGATGGTGATGTGGCGACGACGATCCGGCGGCTGCCCGCTTTTTTCGCCCACGAGTGCTCGAGCACGTGTTTCCAGGCGAGAAGGAAGCGGAAAAGCATGGAGAGTGCGATGAGGAAGATGCAGTTGCCTATGTATTGACCCAGTGTGCTCGGTGCCCATGAGGTGGAGAAGAGTGGGGTGGAGGTGGAGACGACGAAGGCCATTGTCATGCTCGACATTGTCATGGAGCTGGTTGAAGACGAGGAGGAGGTGGTGGTGGTGTCGGAGCTTAGGTGTTTTGTGAAGTCGGCCATTGTTGGGGTTTGGAAATGGGGGCTTGAGGAGTCGTTAAAATGTTGGTGGGTGGTTTTGAGTACCAGTACGATGAAGTTGGAGAGGACAGACAGAGGGGAGCAATCAGACACTACACACAGGCCCAAACTGCGAAAGCAAGATACGAACTGAAAGCGTGGAGAGAGGACTGGCACGTTGAAATGACCAAGCTGGCCATGTACCCCCACACTGGGACGCTCCTTCATGCGCGGCTCTTCTCTACCGAAATAATTAGCATCTCTTTTCGATCCCCCCAGCAAAGAGCAGCGAGTGAATGATGCGCAAGATACAAAAACAATTGGACTCCGAATCGCGTCGCACAAATCGTCTGCAGGTCACAGGTCACCACCCCTGATCCCGGTTTGTGAGCAGGTTTCTCTGCAAACAGAAACGATCGGCAACTGCCCCGCCAGGGTTCACAACATCACTTCTACGCCAACACCACCGCCACTGCCGTAGAAAACAGTACCTTTGCAAGTTCCCTATCAAACCTCTCACGTTGCTCGAACACCCTTGCCTCCCTCTCTCCATCTTCTTCCCCCGCTATTTTTCATATCACTCTTCGTGAGGAGCTGTAATTACTGGTATCTTCGCTTTGGGGTATACAGCATCTCGGCGGACGCATTACAAGTTCCAACTGCACAAGATGGATCACTCCGGTCACTCTATGGGCGGTAATGCCGGCGTTACAATAAAATCGGATTCATATTTGGCCCAGATGTACTGGATGTTTGCGGGGGCATTAATAGCTACTGCAGGTCTAGTAAACCTAAAGGAATTTCTGGAATTCAAGCTACGGTTCGCACGATTTTCCGCAATTCTTTTTCTTTTTTTACTTACCACAAGAATACTGATGGGTGTAGAATGCGCGATGTCTCCAAGGCCACCGCAGATCCGGCTCGGCCCAAGAATCTCCTTTCGGGAACTTTTGCAACTGTCACTGCCGTCTCTCGGGAATTCTGCAACTATACGATACCATTAATACCGCGACTCAAGGAGGGTGAAAATAACACCTGGAACGATAAGATACTGCGGACTTTTCCTCGACTCAGTCATTTGCCTCCGTTCGGATATCTGTGGTTGATAGCATCCAATCTTTCACTTCTCCTTGCAATCATCTTCTTTGGCTTCGATATCAAGAATATGCGGGAGTTAGAGACTATTGGTACGCGCGCTGGCTGGATGACGGTCACACAGCTTCCGCTGGTGTTTCTCATGGCGGGAAAGGCGAATATCGTTGGCCGTATTACAGGAACGTCATACGAACGGTTAAACTGGATCCATCGGTCCGTCGCCAGATGTATGTTTATTACGGCACTCGTACATATGAGTTACTTTCTCCGATCATGGGCGCGGTACAATTATATCAACCGTAAGCTTGAAATTGACATACACACCCGCCGGGGGTTTGGCGCGTTCTGCGTCCTCTCATGGATTGTGGTGTCGAGTCTCTCGCCGATTCGAGGGTGGAGATATGAGATCTTTGTGATTCAGCATATGATTAGTGCTATCGGCTTTCTGACGATTGTGTGGATTCATGTTCCCGAAAACGCTAAGATTTTTGTATGGTTTCCAGTTGCTTTGTGGTCATTTGACCGGGTTGTCAGATGGGCCTTTATGGCATACCATAATTTCTCCATCTTTCATCCAAAAACGAAGGGCAACCCTTCATCTCTCTTTACTTGCAAAGCTCATTTTCACCAACTGGACGACAACGCCACCCGCATCACTATTCGAAATCCGCCGATGAAATGGAGCCCTGGCCAGCATGCTTTTGTCACCTGCCATTCCTTAGCGCCGTTCCAGCAGCACCCTTTCACCATCTCCTCCCTTGCTTCTGACGGGTACCTCGAGTTTGTCGTCCGTGCACATACTGGCTGTACCGGGAAAATCCACAAACATGCCTGCGAATGTAGCGGACTTCCGTCCCCAGCTGCGAGTCAGGTCGATGAGACCAAAACCGTCTTCCTTGACGGACCATACGGACGACTTCGACCACTTGAGCAGTTCGATTCGGTCATCCTCATATCCGGTAGTACAGGTACTTCCTTCACAATGCCCCTCCTCCGAGATCTGTTACGTCTCAAAGCCTTGAGGAAACCACTCGTAACTAGGAAAATCCGGTTCATCTGGGTCGTGAGGACAAGAGGGCAGGTGTATTGGTTTTCTAAGCAGTTGGGGGCTGGGCTGGCAGCAACGAGGAAACGAGAGAACCTGGAAATCGAAGTCAGCATATATGTTACCTGTGACCCTGAATTGACGTCTGAAATTAGCGAGCTGAGATTTGAACTTGACGACAAGTCGAGGCCTACCTCATCATCTTCCACAAAATCCATCGTAGGGAAACCCAAGGAGAAGACAGACGAATCGCAGGTTGAGGTGGTAGAAGAGAAAGCCGGGTGTGGGCCGGACGGCGGATGTTGCTGTCGTGACGTAGTCAACGACGAAGATGCCATTGTCGAAGTGGGCACAGGGTGTTGTTGCTCGCCTCCAAAGACTGAGGACAAGGAAGCGGTTGAACCCAGCAATCGCCTCTCCCACACTTCCACGGCCAGCAGCGTCCAATCCAAGTTTCACCTACCAGAAACGGTAAACTTCATCAGCGGCCGTCCCATGGTGAAGAACCTGATCGAAAAGGAAATCGAAAAGGCACGCGGGGAAAGTGCGGTGGTTGTGTGTGGCCCGCAAGGACTGGTTCAAACTGCCAAGAGTGCTGTCGTCGAGTTGAGCGATGAGAGAGCTGTCCATAAGGGCACTGGTGCGCAAGGGGTATGTTTTTCTGCCTATTTTACAGTGGGATGATTTGGACTGATGAGTGAATAGATTTATTTGCATACAGAGTATTTTGGGTGGTGATTGGGAACTTTTTACTGATTGGGATGGTACTTTTAAACGGCGTTAAGGTGATTTGGGGGCATCTGTTTTTTGGGGTTCATTGTTTCCGTTGGATACTGTTGATTTGTAAAGGAATTATAGAAGGATAGTGCCAAATAATAAGTGATATTAAACAGGTGGTGGCCTGATCGTTGGTTGTTATAAACTCATCTGTGCTCGAGTCTGTCTTTCCTTAACTTCTATTGCAAACCTAATGCTTATGTGCAAGGTATGTAACGTATCTTAGTGGCCAATTATACCCGAGAAGCAGGTATATCATGACACGTTAGATGTCCAGACGACTTGTCGGGGTAGAAGGAGATATATCAGTATACTAGAATATTCAGCGTACAGCTCTCGGGAAGCCCATCGTCCCGGTCTCTGGCCGTTTTCCAGGGTTCTAAACTTAACAAGATACCACCAGCTAACTTATGCAAGATCACACTCTTGCTGTCAGTGACGAAGAGCCAATAATTACCCCTCCTACTCTAAACTCATTATTTCTTGAGGTTAGTCACTACTATCAATTTAGTCGACACGATGCATCCATCCGCCCCACTACAAGAATTTTCATTCTCAACACCAATACGTCGTCATCCAAAGACATTGGAGATTATTGCTAGTCCATTTGCTTCTTGATAACTCTGGTCCTCAATAACTAACGACTTACTTACAGTATTACGTAATAGGTAAAACTTTTGTTCGAACTGTTATTTGGAATACGGATATTGACGTACGCTAGCACACGCGGGTATATGTCAAGTCACCACTGCCTACACAAGGCTATAGCTGCCCAATAAACGAACCCCTTACCTTCCGCATTTCGTTGAATCATGCGCCGCCTGTTGTTGTTTATTCATACTGTATGCACTCTAATTAGAGTATGACAGAGCCCCATATCCCCTCCGCCTCCGGGAAAGCCGGTTAAATGGCGGAGTTCCCCACCCACTACCCTTTGTCCCTTCACACCGGGGGGCTGGCACTGGGATTCGAACCCATAGCATTGTGACCGTATACCCCGCCTATACTTTCAGGAGCGATATTACTGCGCCACGGGGCCCCAATGCGCCGCCTGTTACGGTATGGAAGTTGGGGAAAACCGTGTGCGTGTATTCTATGGTACAGAGAAAAGAGAGGAGAAAAACTCGAGATATATACAGGAGGCATCAGCTCCTGCAGCAGAACCGTGTATCAGACCTGTAACATGTCTCCGGCACATGTACACCAGTAACACCGCCCGTGGTTTAACAGACGAGTGATATAACATGTTACAATCGGAAGAACCTAGTGCTCTTGCAGATGTGAGTTTTGAAGGTAGGTAATAAGCCGACGGAGTGGTTTGCTTCCATTATGAATGTGAGACGGTCATGAAGGGATTGGAAGCTAACAATTTGGGATGAAGGATGGCCTGAACTCGACGCAGCGTGCATATTGCACTGTGGTATTAGCTTGCTTTTATTCATCAGTGTGTTGTGTCGTTCTTGTAAGGCCCAGAGAGATGGTATGAGGCAGTCGAGTGATTTCATGGCCGAGGATTTTATTATGTCGTACTCCTTATGGTCATTGTCAAATCCGATCCCGTGAAATTGGTCTAATCGTGCAGTCGATGAATCCCCAAACGTTTCCCAGCGGAGCACCATGTTCTTTCACCTTCCTTACAAACATCTCCAGCCGCGTTGGAGATAGGAGTTATGTGCAGCTAGCGAGTTATGTGCAGCTAGCGAAATCGTCAAGAAAGCTCCACTCATCGTCGAGGAACGAAGAGGTAGCATTCAGAGATTTGATGGTGCTGTAGCCAAGTATCTGACAGCTCGAACAGAGTTGCTTGGACCTCAATTACAAGCAAAGAAACCTTCCTCTTCCCTTGTAAGTGGTGTTCCTAGGTGTCTGGAAAACGGGTATGCTCAAAGGCCCCGAGATCGCAGGATATGAAGTGACAGAGTTTCCAGAAGTCGGTAAAGGTAAAGGTAGAGATCTACTTTCTAGGTGATTGCGGTGCATAGATAGAGAAGCGGTCAGACCTCCCCTTCAGTATCGTACTGGGCCAAGTTCATCACACATTGTTGCGGCGGTAATCTGGGGCCAGAATCTGACAATGTGTATTTTACAGTACTTACGGTTCTAGTTAATCCGTAGCATGCACGCTGCAGAACTACCGCCGGCTCTGGCTGGCCCCGTGGCGCAGTGGTATCGCTCCTGAAAGTATCGGCGGGGTATACGGTCACAATGCTATGGGTTCGAATCCCAGTGCCAGCCCCCCGGTGTGAAGGGGACAAAGGGTAGCGGGTGGGGAACTCCACCATTTAACCGGCTTGCCCGGAGGCGGAGGGGATATGGGGCTCTGTCATACTCTAATTAGAGTGCATACAGTATGAATAAAACAAA
>Ga0307515_10001261_pt1 | contig 57708 bp, 51 predicted proteins | sample 17_EM_MG_FD_194513 | JGI IMG/M metagenome (GOLD analysis project Ga0307515, IMG submission 194513) | Populus trichocarpa ectomycorrhiza microbial communities from riparian zone in the Pacific Northwest, United States - 17_EM | ecosystem: Host-associated > Plants > Roots > Unclassified | place...
CATCAACGCAAAGTCGCCTCGATGGGCGAACTTCCCTTCGAATCGACTCGTCGCTTCCTTCCGAAGCCCGCCGAAGCCTCGTTGCGTTGCATCCGGCTGGAAATTTGAAAGGTTCACAGGCTCTCAGTCCATCGCCTCGGCAATGCAGCGCGACACGCGCGGCGGCTCTTCGCCGATGTGCAGGGCGAGGCGGCGGTTGCGCAGCGCCACGTCGTAGGCAGTGACGCGATCGAAGCGGCGCAAATGCTCGACCCACGATTCGTCGAGCATGTGCTCCAGGTAACGCCCCGGCACGGTGCCGTCGCGGAAAAGTTCGCACGACAGCGCGCCCTGCCTCAGCCGGCTGCTGCGGGTCTCGCGCATCACGGCTAGGAAGTCTTCGGCATGGCCCGGGTCGATCAGGTACTCGATGGTCGTCAGCACCGGGCCTTCGTGGCCTTCGATCGCTACCGGCATGACCGGTGGCTTCCATTCCTGCGAAGGCGTCAGGTCTTCGTACTCCGACGAGCCACGTGGGCTGCGCTTCAACACCACCGCCATCGCGAGCGTGCCGCCCACCGATGAAATGATCAGGCTGGTGCGCACGTCGGTGAAGGTGGCCACCTGGCCCCAGACCGCCGCGCCGATGCCGCCGCCGCCCATCAGCGCCATCTGGTAGACCGACATGCCGCGCGCGCGCACCCAGTTGGGCAGCGCCATTTGCGCCGACACGGCCAGCGAGTTCGCGACCGAGATCACCGCCATGCCGTTGAGCACCATCGCCGGCGCAGCGACCCAGACGTTGGGCGCAAAGGCGACGACGAGCATGGTCGTCGCCTGGATCAGGCTGCCGTTGCGCACCAGCACGTCGCCATCCATCACCGCACGGATGCGAGGCATGGAGAGCGCCGCCACCACCGCACCACAGCCCATGGAGGCCAGCAGCAAGGTGAACGTGCCCGCCCCGCCGCCGGGCAATTGCTTCGCAATCAGCGGCAGCAGCGAGGTGAGCGCGATGGCTTGCAGAAAGAACGTGGTGATGCGCAGCAAAATGGCACGCATGCTGGCCGACTCGCGCACATGCCGAACCCCCACGCGGATGGCACCAAAGAAACGCTCGGCCGGCAGCGCACTCACCTTGGGCTCGGTGCGCCAGCGCATGATCACGAAGCCGCAGATCACCGACAGCACCGCATTCAGCGCGAACACATAGGCGCTGCCGGCCCCCGCGATCAGCGCACCCGCGAGGATGGGGCCGAAGATGCGCGAGGTGTTCATCGCCACGCCATTGAGTGCCAGCGCCGCCGGCAGCTGCGCCTTGGGGATCAGCTCGGGGATCACCGCCGAAAACACCGGCCAGCGCATCGCCAGGCCAATGCCGTTGGCAAAGGTCAACAAGAGCAGCAAGGGCGCCACCATGTGGCCGCTGAGCGTCACCAGGCACATCAGCACACCGACGGTCGCCACCCAGAACTGCGTGAAGATGAAGTACTTGCGCCGGTCCAGGATGTCGGCAAGCGCGCCGCTCGGCAACCCGAGGAAGAACACCGGAAGCGTCGACGCCGACTGCACCAGCGCCACCATCACCGGCGAGGTGGTCAGCGAGGTCATCATCCACGCCGCCGCCACATCGTTCATCCACATGCAGATGTTGGCGGTGAGCCAGACGCTCCACAGCATGCGGAACACCGGCTGGCGCAGTGGTGCCCACGGCGATTCGAGCTTGCGGGGTGGAGCCTCCGGCGCTGCTGTCGATGTGGGTTCGGTCAAGCGGCGTGCCTCGCGTTGGTGTATGTCGAGTTCTCTTCAGCCCGCGAGCACCCGATGCGGCTTCATGCCGGCGTCGACCAGCTTGCCCTTGCGGGCCCGCTTGCCGGCGTAGACGGCGAGCGACGCGCCCTTCAGTTCCTCTTCTTTCGCCTTACCGCCACGGCCGATGCCCAGCACCTTGATGGCGTTGGCGCAGCTGGCCACCGACACCAGCGGGTCCTTGGCATCCACATCCATCAGCGTGAGCCCGCGCCCGCCCTTGGGCTGCAGCTTCAGCTCGTCGCGCTTGAACACCAGCAGCCGCCCGCTCAACGAAAGGCAGGCCACCTGCGTGTGGGCCGTGGCGATGGTGACCGGCGGGAGCACCTTGTCGCTGTCTTCCAGCGTGAGGAAGCTCTTGCCGCCACGCTGGCGGCTGACCATGTCGCCCACCTGCGCCAGCAGGCCGAAGCCGCCGGTGTTGGCGAGCAGCAGCGTGGTGTCAGCCGCGGCTGCGAAGTAGTGCAAGGGCTGGGTGCCGCTTTCCAGCTCGACCAGCGTCGTGATCGGCTGACCATCACCTCGCCCGCCCGGCAACTGCGCCACGGCGGTCGAGTACACGCGGCCGTTGCTGCCGAACACGAGCAAGGGGTCGACCGTGCGGCACGGGAACACGCCGTACAAGCCGTCACCCGCCTTGAACGCCAGCGTCGCCGCATCGATTTCGTGGCCCTTGAGCGCGCGCACCCAGCCTTTCAGGCTCACCACCACCGTCACCGGCTCGTCGATCACCTTGATCTCGGCGACGGCCTTCTTCTCGGCCTGAATCAGCGTGCGGCGGTCGTCGCCATGCTGCTTGGCGTCGGCTTCGATCTCCTTGACGATGGTGCGCTTGAGCGTGGCCGGGCTGTTGAGGATGTCTTCGAGCTTGCTCTGCTCGGTGCGCAGGGCCGAAAGCTCCTGTTCGATCTTGATGGCCTCCAGCCGCGCCAGTTGACGCAAGCGGATGTCGAGGATGTCGTCGGCCTGCGTCTCGCTCAGCTTGAAGCGCGCGATCAGGGCCGGCTTCGGCTCATCCGAATGGCGAATGATCCGGATCACCTCGTCGATGTTCAGCAGCACCAGCTGCCGGCCTTCGAGAATGTGGATGCGTGCCAGCACCTTGTCGAGGCGGAACTGCGAACGCCGCTGCACCGTCTCGGCGCGGAACGCGATCCACTCCGACAGCATCTGCCGCAGGCTCTTCTGCGTGGGCCGACCGTCGCTGCCGATCATCGTCAGGTTGATGGGCGCGGAGCTTTCCAGGCTGGTGTGCGCCAGCAGCGTGGTGATAAGTTCCTGCTGCTCGATGCGGCTGGTCTTGGGCTCGAACACCAGGCGTACCGCTGAATCCTTGCTCGACTCGTCGCGCACTGCATCGAGCACCGACAGCACCGTGGTCTTCAACTGCACCTGCTCGGCGCTCAGCGCCTTCTTGCCGGCCTTGATCTTCGGGTTGGTGAGTTCTTCAATCTCTTCCAGCACCTTTTGCGAGCTGGTTCCATGCGGAAGCTCGGTGACGACCAACTGCCACTGACCGCGTGCCAGCTCTTCGATCTTCCAGCGCGCCCGCACCTTCAGGCTGCCCCGACCTGTGGCGTAGGCCGCGCGGATCTCTTCGGTGCTGCTGATGATCTGGCCGCCGCCCGCGTAGTCGGGGCCGGGGATCAGCGCGGCAAGTTCATCGTCCGTCAGGCGGTCGTTCCTGATCATCGCAACGGCGGCAGCCGCCACTTCGCGCAGGTTGTGCGAGGGCACTTCGGTCGCCAGGCCGACGGCGATGCCGCTCGCGCCATTGAGCAGCACAAAAGGCAGGCGCGCCGGCAAGAGCTTGGGTTCTTCGGTCGAACCGTCGTAGTTGGGCGTGAAGTCGACAGTGCCTTCGTCCAATTCGTCGAGCAGCAGCCGCGAGATGGGCGCGAGCCGGGCCTCGGTGTAGCGCATGGCTGCCGCGCCGTCGCCGTCGCGCGAGCCGAAGTTGCCTTGGCCGTCGATCAACGGGTAGCGCTGCGAGAAATCTTGCGCCATGCGCACCAGCGCGTCGTACACCGACTGGTCGCCGTGCGGGTGGAACTTGCCGAGCACGTCGCCCACCATGCGGGCGCTCTTCATCGGCTTGGCACCGGCCGTGCCGCTGAAGCTCAGGCCCAGGCGCTCCATCGCGAACAGGATTCGTCGCTGGACAGGCTTTTGGCCGTCGCAGACATCGGGCAGCGCGCGGCCCTTCACCACGCTCAACGCGTATTCAAGGTAGGCACGCTCGGCGTAATGGGCGAGCGTGATGGCGTCGCTGTTTTCGGGGGTCTCGGGAGTCATCGTCATTCGAGTTGTTCAATCAGTTCGGTGCCGACGCGACCGCCGCGCCATGCACCTGCAGTTCTCTGGCGCTGCGCGGCAGGTTGTTCTGCAGCAGCGCCCAATACAGTTCGAGCACCAGATGCATATGCGCCTGGGTCTCGTCGATCGGTGGCATGCCGCCGCCGTGTTTCATCACTGTGCCGACGCCAGCGTTCCAGGCCGCGAGCGCCACGTCGACCCGGCCGAAGCGGCGCATCAGTTGCGACAGCAGACGCGCGCCGGTGAGGATGTTGGCCCGCGGGTCCAGCAGCCGCTTGGCTTCGGCCTCGCGGGCCGCAGGCGTGTCACCCACCGGCATGATCTGCATCAGGCCCACCGCGCCCCGCGGCGAAACCGCATCGGCCTTGAAGCCCGATTCCACCGCGATGATGGCTTTCAGCAGCTCGATGTCGACCGCATGCGCCTTCGCCGCTTCGCGAAGAACGGCCTGCAGCGATTTCACCTCGGGCGCGAATTCCAGCCAGGTGATGAGCCCGCCCGCGCCATCGGTCTTGCCGGGCACGCGCGTGTCGCCACCGGCCGAATTGCCCAGCACCACGTGGTAGCGGGAATCCACTTGCGTGGGTGCCACATGGGCCACCCCGGCACCGTCGACATAACCCCACAGCTCAGCCTGCGCGCAGAGCGGCACGAGCAGCAGCGCGGGCAGCGCCAACCTCACGCGGCACCTGCCTCGCGCCGCGCGCACAGCGCCTGGTGCTCGCTCGCCAGCATCGACATCACGATCAGCGAGTCGTAGCCGTCCGACGTCTTCACGCTCTCGCGCAGGCGCCCTTCTTCGACGAAACCTTCGCTGCGGTACAGCGCCAGAGCGCGGGTGTTGAGCGACTTCACGTCGAGCCAGAATCGATGCGCTCCGAGGTCGCGAAACGCCATCTGCGCCAACAGGCGAACACAGGCGCGGCCCAGCCCTTGGCCCTTGCTCTGCAGCACGATGCGTTTCAGCTCCACCGAGTGGTGCGGGTTGCGGCAACCCTGCAGGATCACGAAGCCGGCCGAGTGATAGTCGGCCCCGGCCTCGACGATGAAATGCCGGAAATCGGGGAAGCGCACCGCGCCCTCGTGCTGGATGCGCTCCCACGGCGTGATGAACGGCAGGTTCTGCGCGTCCTGCTCGACCGAAATCACAAAGTCGAGATCGCTCAGCATCGTGGGGCGAAGGCGCAGCGGCATGAAGGTGCTCATGGCTGATCAGACGTCGATTTCGACGTCGTCTCCGTGTAGCTCCATCAAATCACGCCTGGCCTGGGCTTCACCCTTGCCCATCAGCTTGGTCAAAGATTCCGTCGTCGCAATGAAATCGAGCAAACCAAACCCGACTTGCAGCAGGCGGCGCGTGTCGGGGTTGAGCGTGGTGTCCCACAGCTGCTCGGCATTCATCTCGCCCAGACCCTTGAAACGGCCGATGCTCCAGGAGTTCTCTCGGGCGCCTTCTTTGCGCAGCTTGTCGAGCGTGGCGGTGAGCTCACCTTCGTCGAGCGCGTAGATCTTGGCCGCCGGCTTCTTGCCGCGCGCCGGAGCGTCCACGCGGAACAGCGGCGGCTTGGCGATGTAGATGTTGCCGCTCTCCACCAGCTTGGGAAAGTGGCGGAAGAAGAGCGTGAGCAGCAGCACCTGGATGTGCGAGCCGTCGACGTCGGCGTCGCTCAGGATGCAGATCTTTCCGTAGCGCAGGCCGCTCAGGTCTGGCGTGTCGGCCGCGCCATGCGGGTCGACGCCGATGGCCACCGAGATGTCATGGATCTCGTTGTTGGCGAAGAGGCGGTCGCGCTCGACTTCCCAGGCGTTGAGCACCTTGCCACGCAGCGGCAGGATGGCCTGCGTCTCCTTGTTGCGGCCCATCTTGGCGCTGCCGCCGGCCGAATCGCCTTCGACGAGAAAGAGCTCGTTCAAGTTGAGGTCGCGGCTCTCGCAATCGGTGAGTTTGCCGGGCAGCACGGCCACGCCGGAGCCCTTGCGCTTTTCGACCTTCTGGCTCGCGCGCTGGCGCGTCTGCGCCTGCTTGATGACCAGGTCGGCCAGCTTCTTGCCGAGGTCGACGTGCTGGTTGAGCCACAGCTCGAGCGACGGCTTCACATAGGTCGACACCAGGCGCAGCGCATCGCGGCTGTTGAGCCGCTCCTTGATCTGCCCCTGGAACTGCGGGTCGAGCACCTTCGCGCTCAGCACGAAGCTGGCGCGCGAGAACACGTCTTCGGGCATCAGCTTCACGCCCTTCGGCAACAGGCTGTGCAGGTCGATGAAGCCTTTCACCGCACCGAACAGGCCGTCTTTCAAACCCGACTCGTGCGTGCCACCGTTGACGGTGGGGATGAGGTTGACGTAGCTCTCGCGCATCGGCGAGCCGTCTTCGGTGAAGGCCACGCACCAGGCGGCGCCCTCGCCTTCAGCGAAGTTCTCGGTCTCGCCCTTGTCGGCGTAGTGCTCGCCTTCGAACAGCGGGATCACCGGGTCGGCCGTGAGCGTTTGCATGAGGTAGTCGCGCAGGCCGCCCTTGTACAGCCAGCTCAGGACTTCGCCGTTCTTCTCGGTGGTGAGCGTGACGCTCGCGCCCGGCATCAGCACCGCCTTGCTGCGCAGCAAGTGGATGAGTTCGGCCTTGGGGAAGTCGGCACTCTCGAAATACTTGGCATCGGGCCACGCGCGAACGGTCGTGCCCGACTTGCGATCGGCATTGGCTATCTTGCGCAGCTTCAGCGGCTCGATCACGTCACCGCCCGAGAACACGATGCTTGCGACCTGGCCTTCGCGCCACACGCTCACTTCAAGCCGCTTGGCCAGCGCGTTGGTCACGCTGACGCCCACGCCGTGAAGGCCACCCGAAAAGCTGTAGGCGCCGCCCGAGCCCTTGTCGAACTTGCCGCCCGCGTGCAGCCGCGTGAACACGATCTCGATCACCGAGACTTTTTCTTCCGGGTGCAGGCCGAAGGGAATGCCGCGGCCGTCGTCTTGCACGCTGACCGAGCCGTCGGTGTGCAGCGTCACGTCGATGCGCTTGCCGTGGCCGGCCAAAGCCTCGTCGGCAGCGTTGTCGATCACTTCCTGGATGATGTGCAACGGATTGTCGGTTCGGGTGTACATGCCCGGCCGCTGCTTGACGGGCTCGAGCCCCTTGAGCACGCGAATCGAAGACTCGCCGTAGTTGTCGTTGGGTTTGGTTGCCATGGGCGGGAATTCTAGGAGCATCGATCGCGCGACACTTGCAGCACACCCCAGGAGACCTTGCTCGTTGGCAGGCCGCAAGCCCACAGGCAGCATAGGCGGATCCCCACGCCCGGCGCGGCCGGGAGGAAGTGGCTACAGTGCCGCGATGACTGCCGCCACACCACCCGCCCCGCTCTCGATGAAACAGGTGCTGCTGTGCGGCGCCATGATCGTCACGCTGTCGATGGGCATACGCCACGGCTTCGGCCTGTGGCTGCAACCGATCACCATGGACCGCGGCTGGACGCGCGAGACCTTTGCATTCGCGCTCGCGATCCAGAACCTCTCGTGGGGCATTGCCGGGCCGTTCGCCGGCATGCTGGCCGACCGCTACGGCGCGTTTCGCGTGCTGATCATCGGCAGCCTGTTCTATGCCGGCGGGCTGGTGCTGATGGCGCTCGCCACCTCGGGCCTCGCCTTCACCGGCAGCGCCGGCCTGGTGCTGGGCCTGGCCCAGTCAGGCACCACCTACGCCGTGGTCTACGGTGTGATCGGCCGCAACGTGGCACCCGAGAAGCGAAGCTGGGCCATGGGTGTGGCGGCAGCGGCCGGTTCGTTCGGCCAGTTCCTGATGGTGCCGGTGGAAAACTGGTTGATCGGCAGCTTCGGCTGGCAGAACGCGCTCTTCCTGCTGGGCTGTCTTGCGCTGGCCATCGTGCCGCTGGCCTTCGGCCTGAAAGAGCCGCCCGCCGCCAAGGCCACCGGCTTCCAGCAAAGCATTGGCAGTGCGCTGCGCGAGGCCTTGAGCTACCCGAGCTTCCTCTTGTTGATGGCGGGCTACTTCGTCTGCGGCTTCCAGGTGGTGTTCATCGGCGTGCACATGCCGAGCTACCTGAAGGACCACGGGCTCACGCCCAACGTGGCGACCACCGCGCTCGCGCTGATCGGCCTCTTCAACGTGTTCGGCACCTACATCTCCGGTTCGCTGGGCCAGCGGATGCCGAAGAAATACATCCTGTCCTCGATCTACGCGCTGCGCTCGGTGGCGATCCTGGCCTTCATCAGCGTGCCGCTCACACCATCGAGCGTGTACGTCTTCGCGTCGGTGATCGGGTTTCTCTGGCTGTCGACCGTGCCGCCAACCAACGCCGTGATCGCGCAGATCTTCGGCGTGCAGTACATGTCGATGCTCGGCGGCTCCGTGTTCTTCAGCCACCAGGTGGGTTCCTTCCTCGGCGTGTGGCTGGGCGGCCGTTTGTACGACGCCACGGGCAGCTACGACGTGGTGTGGTGGATCTCGATCGGCCTGGGCCTCTTTGCCGCCATCGTCAACCTGCCGGTGCGCGAGGCAGCCATCGTGCGGCCGTCGCCGCAGGCCGTCTGACATGAAGCTGCGCCGCGTGGCCGCCTGGGCCGGCGCGACGCTGGTGCTGCTGCTGGTGTTTGCCGCCTACTTGCGGCCTGAGCTGGCTTTTACACTCGCCAGCCAGCTCTGGAACTGCTTCTGACATGAACGTGATTTTGATCACCGGCGCTTCCGAAGGCATCGGCGCCGAGATGGCTCGCCAATGGGCGACGCGCGGCGGTGCCGACACCGCGCTGGTGCTGGCGGCGCGCAACGTCGACAAGCTGGAAACGGTGGCACGCGAGTGCCGCAGTCTCGGCAGCCAGGCCTTGGTGCAGCGCTGCGACGTGGGGGTGCAGGCTGAGTGCGTCGCGCTGGTGCGAGCGGCCGTCGACACCTACGGCCGGCTGGACACCCTGGTCAACAACGCCGGCATGTCGGCGCAGGCGCTCTTCAGCGACGTCACCGACCTCGGCTGGTACGAGACGCTGATGCGCATCAACCACTGGGGCAGCGTGTGGTGCACCCATGCCGCGCTGCCTCACCTCAAGGCCACGCGCGGGCGCATCGTTGCGATCTCGAGCCTGGCCGGGCTGATGGGTGTGCCGGGGCGCACCGCCTACTGCGGCACCAAGTTCGCGATGACCGGTTTCTTCGAGGCGCTGCGCATCGAGCTGGCGCAGGCCGGCGTCAGCGTCACGCTGGCCTACCCCGGCGTCGTGGCCACCGAGATCCGCTACCGCGGCTTCAATGCCAAGGGTGAGGCTGCCGGCAAGAGCGGGCTCGACGAATCAGGCGCGATGAGCGTGGAAACCTGCGCGCGGCTGATCGTGGATGGCACCGAAGCACGGTCACGCGAAATCGTGATGACAACCAAGGGCAAGCTCGGCCGCTGGATGAAGCTGCTGGCCCCCGGCGTGGTCGACAAGCTCGCGCTCAAGACGCTGAGCCAGCACGCTCGCCCGAAATGACGCTGGCGCCATCGCCATGGGTGCAGCGCTGGTCGCACCTGGTTCCGCCCAACGGCAGCGTGCTCGACGTGGCCTGCGGGTCGGGCCGGCACGTGCGCTGGTTCGCCGACCACGGTTGCCGGGTCACCGCGATCGACCGTGATGCGGTGTCCGTCGAGCCGCTGCGCGCCATCGCTGAGGTGCTGGTGGCCGACATCGAAAGCGACCCGTCGCCGCTCACCGGGCGCCGCTTCGACGCCGTGATCGTGACCAACTACCTGTGGCGCCTGCTGCTGCCGACACTGATTGCCAGCTTGGCCGACGGCGGCGTGCTGATCTACGAAACCTTTGCCGACGGCAACCAGTCCGTGGGAAAACCCTCGAACCCCGACTTCTTGTTGAAACCCGGGGAACTGCTGCAGGCCACCCAGGGTCTGGAGATCGTGGCTTATGAAAACGGCTTTCTCGACACCCCTCCCCGCTTCGTGCAGCGCATTGCCGCGATGAAACCGCAGGTCGGCGCCGCCCCGTTTCCCCGTCGCAATCTGGCCTCCGGGGCGACCACCCCAGGGCGGCTAAAATCGTCGGATTCCGAGGAACCTGCATGAAACCCATTGTTGGCAGCATCGTGGCGCTGATCACGCCGATGCACGAGGACGGCAGCGTCGACTATGACGCGCTGCGCCGCCTGATCGACTGGCACATCGACGAAGGCACCGACTGCATCGGCGTCGTGGGCACCACCGGCGAGTCGCCCACGGTGTCGGTCGAAGAGCATTGCGAGATCATCCGCGTGGCCGTCGAGCAGGCGCGGAGCCGCGTCCCCATCATGGCCGGCACCGGCGGCAACTCCACGCGCGAAGCGATCGAGCTGTCGCGCTACGCCAAGAAGGTGGGCGCCGATTGCACGCTGTCGGTCGTGCCCTACTACAACAAGCCGTCGCAGGAAGGCATCTACGCGCACTTCAAGGCCATCGCTGAAGCCGTCGACGTGCCGATGGTGCTGTACAACGTGCCCGGCCGCACCGTGGCCGACATGCAGCCCGAGACAACGCTGCGCTTGGCTCAGGTGCCCGGCGTCATCGGCATCAAGGAAGCCACTGGCAACATCGAACGCGCCTGCACGTTGATCAAGAACGCGCCCAAGGGCTTCTCGATCTATTCTGGCGACGACCCCACCGCCGTCGCGTTGATGCTGCTGGGCGGCCATGGCAACGTGAGCGTCACCGCCAACGTGGCACCGCGTGCGATGCACGAACTCTGCAAGGCCGCCATCGCCGGCCAGGCCAAGGAAGCCGCACAAATCCACCTGAAGCTACTGCCCTTGCACAAGAACCTGTTCGTCGAATCGAGCCCGACGCCGACCAAGTGGGCACTGTCCCGCCTGGGCCGCTGCGGCGCCACCGTGCGGCTGCCGATTCTCCCGCTCACCCCTGCCGGCCAGACGGCGGTGGAACAAGCATTGCGTGAGTCGGGTCTGCTGTGAGTTGACGCCGCCGCCTCACCCCGCAGGCGCGGCGCACCCGGCCTCTTGCCCTTTCACCTTCCTCACCCAGCTCGCCAGGCAGCCCGACCGGGTCTGCTCCCTCCGGAGATGTACAACGTGATTCGCCTTTCCTTTCGATCCACTCTCGGCTCCGCAGCCGCTGGCCTGGTTCTGGTTTCTTCTCTCACCGCGTGTTCGGCCCTCGACAATTTCGCCGGTGGCGACAAGGTTGACTACCGCGCCGCCAAAGCCAAGGCCACGCCGCTGGACGTGCCGCCCGATCTGACGCAGCTCGCCGTCGACCCGCGCTATGCGCCGCAGGCCGGCGTCATCAGTGCGGCTGCCATGCAGGGCCCTGCCCCGGTGGGTGTGGCGGCCTCGGCGCCGGTCAACAACGCCATCGCGCCTTCGTCGGTCGGCAACGTGAAACTCGAACGCCAGGGCAATTCGCGCTACCTCAGCACGCCGCTGACGCCCGACCAGCTGTGGCCGCAACTTCAAGCCTTCTGGAAAGAGCGCGGGATGAACCTGGCCGTCGACCAGGCCGACATCGGCATCATGGAAACCGACTGGGCCGAGAACCGCGCCAAGCTGCCCAACGACATCATCCGCAACACGCTGGGCAAGGTCTTCGATTCGCTGTATTCCACCGGCGAGCGCGACAAGTACCGCACGCGTGTCGAACGCAGCGCCACGGGCACCGACATCTACATCGTCCACCGCGGGCTGGAAGAGGTCTACCTCGATCAGCAGCAGAAGGACACCCTGGTGTGGCGCCCGCGCGCCAACGACCCGCTGCTCGAAGGCGAGATGCTGTCGCGCCTGATGATCAAGCTCGGTGCCAAGGAAGAAGCCGCCAAGGCTGCAGTGGCGCAAACAGCGTCGGCGTCGTCGCCTTCATCGGCCACCTCGACGACCCTGCCCGCACGAGCCCGTGTGCTGGAAGGCCGGCCAGCCGCCACGCTGCAGCTCGACGAAAGCTTCGATCGCGCCTGGCGCCGTGTGGGCCTGGCACTCGACCGCAGCGGCTTCACCGTGGAAGACCGCGACCGTGCGCAAGGGCTGTACTTCGTGCGCTACGTCGACCCGGCCCAGGCCGGCAAGGACGAGCCCGGCTTCTTCAGCAAGCTCTTCGGCACTGGCGACAAGCTCACCGGCCCGGTGCGCTACCGCGTCAACGTGAAGAGCGAAGGCGACGTGAGCACGGCTTCGGTCCTCGACAGCAAAGGTGCGCCGGAGAACGGCGACGCAGGCCAGCGCATCGTCAAATTGCTGGTCGACGACCTGAAGTAATCGGCAGGCGCATCGGATCGTGATGCGCTTTTGCAGCCTGGGCAGCGGCAGCACCGGCAACGCCACGCTGGTCGAGGCAAGCGGTGGCATCACGACCAGCCGCGTGCTCATCGACTGCGGCTTCTCGCTGCGAGAACTCGAGCGGCGCTTGGCGCGCGTGGGGCTCGCAGCACCCGACATCGATGCCGTGTTCGTCACGCACGAACATGGCGACCACGTCGGCTGTGCATTGACCCTGGTGCGGCGCCACCGCATTCCGCTGTGGACCAGCCGCGGCACCTGGCGCGCCATCGGCGAACCCAACATTCCTGATGGCCTGCTGCACTTCGCGCGCGACCTGGCGACCATTGCCGTCGGCGACCTGGAGTTGGCTCCCTACACGGTGCCTCACGACGCCAACGAGCCGCTTCAACTGTGTGTCGGCGACGGGGCCGCGCGGCTCGGCGTGCTCACGGACGCCGGATCGATCACGCCGCATCTGCTGGCCCAGCTTCAAGGCTGCGATGCACTTCTGCTGGAGTGCAACCATGACCGCGCGTTGCTGGCGAACTCGTCGTATCCGGCGTCATTGAAAGCGCGCATTGCAGGCCGCCTGGGCCATCTGGCAAATGACACTGCGGCCGAGATCCTCGCGGGCTGCATGCATCCCGGTTTGAATCGATTGGTCGCAGCGCATCTGAGCGAAACGAACAATCGCCCGGAGTTGGTCAGAGCGATGCTCGCGCCGGTGCTCGGCGGTCAGTTGGAAGACATCACCGTCGCAGATCCGGCCGATGGATTCAGCTGGCTCGACATCCACACGTGAGCCGACCGCTGCACCAAGCTACTCACAAACGAACACCCAAAGAAAAAGCCGCCCGCAGGCGGCTTTTTTGAATCGGCGGAAGACCGATTACTTGCTGGCAGCCGAAGCAGCAGCCGTTGCAGCCGAAGCAGCATCAGCAGCGCTCGAAGCGGCAGCCATTGCGGAAGAAGCAGCGGCATCAGCCACCGGAGCAACAGCCGAAGCGGCTGCAGCGGCGGCGGGAGCAGCAGGAGCAGCCTCTTCAGGCTTCTTGCCGCAAGCGGCCAGAGCAACAGCAGCAACCAGGGAAGCCAACAGAAGCGACTTTTTCATATTTATTCCTCAGTGAAAGGTTCAGACAATTACCGGTAATTGTGGGAACCCTCCATCCTGGCAGATCCCCAACGAATCAAGGCGCGGAAAGCTCGAGCATCTCCTGCGCCAAGCCCTCAATTATACCCAGGCCTAGGGACTTCCCTATAGGCCCAAAGTGGTCGCAGGAAAAGCCTCTGCGGATCGTTGCAAAAGCGCATCAAGGCTGTCACGGGCCTGAATGGCGTCCGACTCTTCGAACGACAAACTGGCCCGGTAGTGGTCGGGGTCAAGCATGCGCAAGGTGAGCACACCGGGCGCGAGGAACAGGCCCGGCGCCGAGCTTGCATCGGCTTCGTCCAGGGCACGGCATTCGACCACATGCGACCACTGCCTGCGCCATTCGACCCAGCGCGCATGGCGCCGCGGGAAATCATCGAAGTGCCGCGCCAGCAACGTCAGCTTGCGGTGAGCGTAAGCCCAGCGCGTCAGGTTCTCGATGACTGCACGCTCGCTCAGCGGCCAATCGGCAAAGGTCGGATCGCAGATGAACACCTCGCGGCACCCCTGGTCGGCCACCAACGCGAACGACTCTCGCAAGGCATCGTGAAACTCGCTGCGCGACGACAAGATCCGCAGTTCGGGCAGTTCACTCATGGCGCTCCTCTCATCCGACGACAGGGCGCAGCCAACCTGCTTGCGCCCACTGTGCGAGCAATTCTCGGGCGTCGTCGCCGAGCTTGGCAAGCTGCGGTGCGGCAAGGCTGCGCTCATCGGCCAACTGGCGCATCAAACGCGCGTCCCTGCCCGCAGCTCGGTACGACTCGCCGTTGATGAAAACATGGTGATCGTCGTACAGCATGCGGGTGCGCCTATCGAGTTGCACACCCTGGCCAGGTACCAGCGCCTGACCAGCGTCGAACCACACCTGCGGCTTGGGTTCGCTCAACACCTCGCCCAGCGCGCAGACCAACGAACGCGGCTCGGCGAGCCAACGTGCGACTTCGCGCCCGACGAAGTCAGCCATCGCCTGGGGGATGCGGCCTGGCTCGTCTGTCGCAGCTTGGTTCGGGTCGCGGTACAGCGGATCGGGGTTGGGCAGATCACTCGCGTCGAGCATGCATTGCAAGACTTCGGTGCGTAGTTCGGCGCGGCCCGCGGCGCGAAAGCCGATCGACGCCGTCATGCACTCGCCCTCGGCCACGCCGTCGTGCGCCCAGCCAGGCGGCAGGTACAGCATGTCGCCCGCCTCGAGCAACCACTCCTGCTCGGGCTTGAAGCCTTGGATGATTTTCAGCGGCACGCCGGCCTGCAAGCGGTGCTCGCCCGGCGGCGCGATACGCCAGCGCCTGTTGCCTTGAATCTGCAGCAAGAACACGTCGTACGAATCGAGGTGCGGGCCGACGCCACCGCCGTCGCTGGCCCACGAGACCATCAGGTCATCGAGCCGGGCATCGGGCACGAACCGGAATCGCGAAAGCAGTTCGCGCGCCGAATCAAGGTGCGTGTCGAGCCCTTGCACCAGCAGCGTCCAGCCGCGCTGGTCGACGCGAGGCAGCGTGCGACGAGGCAGTGGCCCTTGGCGCAGCGTCCAGCCCTTCGGCTGGTGCACCACCAGGCGCGATTCCACGTCATCGCGCGCAGCCATCGCGAACAGCTCGGCGCGGCTCGCCAACGGTGCTGCATCAGTCACGGCCTGGCGGATCAGGAGGGGTCGCTTTTGCCAATGGCGACGCATGAAAGCCTGGGGTGTCAGGCCGCCCAGCAAGGGCGTCGGCGAGGAGATCGTCATGGAGTGATTGTGCGATCATTGTTCGATGTTGATTTCATCCCCCTGCGTCGTCAGCCTGACCTGGCGACTCGAAGACGCCCAAGGCACGCTGATCGATGAACTCGAGGCGCCCGTCGAGTTTTTCTACGGCGGCGACGACCTGCTTGCCAAGGTTGAAGAGGCCCTGGAAGGCCAAGAAGCCGGCTTCGAAACCAAGCTGCATCTCGAGCCCGAGCATGCGTTCGGCGAGTACCACCCGGAACTCGTTTTCTTCGAAGAGCGCGCGATCTTCGGTGAGCAGATCGAGCCCGGCATGCAGTTCGACGGCCCGCCCGACGGAGCAACCACCGAAGGCCTGCCGGCCGATGCCATCTACACCGCCACCGAGGTGTACGACACCCACGTCGTGCTCGATGGCAACCACCCGCTCGCCGGCATCGCGCTGCGGCTCGACGTGAAGGTGCGCGACGTGCGCGAAGCCACCGAAGAAGAGATCGAGGCCGGCAGCGTCGGCCAGCCCGGCATCAGTGTGATGAGCACCGCGCCGAGCAGCTCACAGCTTCACTGATCCTTCGGGCAAGGCCTCGGGCGTCGTCACCGGCCCCTTGCCGCTCAGGCGGTCGAGCGCCAGGTAGATCACCGGCGTGATGTACAGCGTGATGGCCTGAGAGAACACCAGACCACCCACCACCGCCAGGCCCAGCGGCTGGCGCAGTTCGGCGCCCGCGCCCAGGCCCAGCGCGATGGGCAGCGCGCCCATCAGCGCGGCCAGCGTCGTCATCATGATCGGGCGGAAGCGCAGCACACAGGCCTCGCGGATCGCCGCCTCGGGCGCCATGCCGTGTGTGCGCTGCGCATCGAGTGCGAAGTCGATCATCATGATCGCGTTCTTCTTCACGATGCCGATCAGCAGCAGGATGCCGATGGTCGCGATCAGCGTCAGGTCGAGCCCGCAGATCTTGAGCATCAGCAAGGCACCCACCGCGGCAGATGGCAGCCCAGCGAGGATGGTGATCGGGTGCACGTAGCTTTCGTACAGCACGCCGAGCAGCACGTAGATCACGAGCAGCGCACCGACGATCAGGATCACCTGGCTGCCCTGCGTGCTCTGGAACACCGCCGCATCGCCGCCGTAGGTCGTGATGATGGATTCGGGCAGCTGGATCTCTTCGCGATAGCGGTCGATCTTGGAGGTGGCGTCGCCCAATGCGGCGCCTGGCGCAAGGTTGAACGACACCGTCACCGCCTGCAGTTGACCCACATGGTTGATCGAGGTGGGGCCGACGGTGCGGTCGACCGTGGCGAAGCTCGACAAAGGCACCAGCGAGCCATTGCTCGAACGCGCGTAGATGCCGTTCAACGCACTCTCGTCCTGCTTGGCGCCGGGAGCGACTTCGAGGATCACCTGGTAGCTGTCAACGCTGGTGTAGATGGTCGACACCTGCCGCTCGCCGAAGGCGCTGTAGAGCGCCGATCGAAGCGTGTCGATCGACACGCCCAGCGTGTTGGCACGGTCGCGGTCGATGTTCAGCGAGGCTTGCAGGCCACGCAATTGCGAATCACTCGTCACGTCGCGGAACAGCGGGTCGGTGCGCAGCTTGTCCTGCAGCTTGGAGGCCCAGGTGTTCAGCTCACCGGCCTGCACGCTCTGCAGGATGTACTGGTACTGCGCCTTGCTCTGCCGGCCACCGAGCTGCAGGTTCTGGATCGGGCGCATGAACACCGCAATACCCGGCACCTCGCGCAGCTTGCGGCGCAACCCCTCGGTCACCTTGCTCATCTGCTGCCGCTCGGCCCGCGGCTTGAGCAGGATGAACATGCGCCCGGTGTTCTGCGATCCCCCGCCGCCGTTGAACGAACTCACTGCCAAGACGTTCGGGTCGTCGCGAACGATCGCAGCCGCCCGGTCCTGCAAGCGAACCATCTCCGGGAATGAGGTGTCTTCGGCAGCTTCGGTCGAGGCCGAGATCTGGCCGATGTCTTCTTCGGGAAAGAAGCCCTTCGGAATGGTGACGAACAGGTAGGCGGTGGCGACGAAGGTCAGCAGCGCCACAAACATCACCACCCACCGGCGCGTCAGCGCAACGTCGAGCGAGCGCGAGTACCACGACAGCAGGATGTCGAACCCGCGCTCGAAGGAGCGCACGATCGCGCCCGGCGGCTTCTTGTGTGCGTCGTCCGTCAGGAAGCGGCTCGCCAGCATCGGCACCAGCGTCAGCGACACGAAGGCCGACGCGATGATGGCCAGCGAGACGATCACTGCGAACTCGTGGAACAGCAGGCCGATCACGCCGGGCATGAAGAAGATCGGGATGAACACCGCGATCAGCGAACTCGAGATCGACAGAATCGTGAAGCCCACCTCGCGCGAGCCGCGCAGCGCCGCCTGGAACGGCGGCACGCCGTCTTCCACGTGCCGCATGATGTTCTCGAGCATCACGATCGCATCGTCGACCACCAAGCCGACGGCCAGCGTCAAGCCGAGCAGCGAGATGTTGTCGAGCGTGTAGCCGAAGGCCCACAGCAGCGCGATGGCGCCGACCAGAGAAACCGGCAGCGACAAGGTCGGGATGGCCGTAGCAACGAAGCGCCGCAAAAAAAGAAAGATCACCAGCACCACCAGCACGATGGTGCCGAGCATGGTGAGCGTGACGTCGTGCAACGCATCGCGGATCGACACCGAGCGGTCGTTCAGCGTGGTCATGCGCACGGACTGCGGCAGCTGCGCCCGGAAGCCCGGCAAGGCGGCGCGCACGGAGTCGACCACCTTGACGGTGTTCGCGTCGGTCTGGCGCAGCACGGCCAGGCTGATCGAGGTTTCGCCGTTGACGCTGGCTGAGGTCTTCACCGTCTCGAAGCTGTCTTCGACCTGCGCCACTTCGCGCAGGCGCACCGGGTTGCCGTTGCGGTTGCTGACGATCAGCTCGGCGAATTCGGCGGCGTTGCGCAGCTGTTTGTTGGCTTGCAGCGTGAGAGTCTGCTTCGGGCCATCAAGCGTGCCGACCGGCGTGTTGACGTTGGCGGCCTTCAGCGCTGCGCTCAGCTCGTCGAGGCTGATGTTGCGCGCCGCCAGTGCCTCGGGCAGCACCCGCACGCGCACCGCGAAGCGCTTCTGGCCGAAGATGTTGACCTGGGCCACGCCATCGAGCGTGGACAGCGTCGGCACGATCAGGTGCTCGGCAAAGTCGTTCAGGTCCGACAGATTGAGTGACGGCGAGGTCAGCGCAATGAACAGGATCGGCGCGTCGGCCGGGTTCACCTTGCGGTAGGAAGGCGGCACCGTCATGTCGACCGGCAGCGTGCGCTGGGCACGCAACAGCGCGGCCTGCACGTCGACCGCAGCGGCGTCGATGTCGCGCCCCTGGTCGAACTCGAGCGTGACCGAAGTGCTGCCCAGCGTGTTGGTCGAGCTGATGATGTTCAGCCCGGGGATGGTCTGGAACTGCTTTTCGAGCTGCAAGGCCACCGATGTCGCCATCGTCTCCGGGCTCGCGCCAGGCAGGCTGGCGGCCACGTTGATCACCGGCGTGTTGTAGCTCGGCAGCGCCGCCACCGGGATGCGGCCGTAGGCGATGATGCCCGCCACCACGATGGCAGCGTTGAGCAGCACGGTCATCACCGGGCGGCGGATGAAAAGCTCGGACAGATTCATTTGGCTTCTGCCAACGCGGCAACGCCCGCGGCCATGCCGGATGCGGCGCCCGACGCCGACGAGCCCGCACCGCCGACGGTGCCGCTCGCCCCGCGCCGCGGCGCCGAGGCCGCGTCGGCGTTGCGCTCGGCCACGGCGCTGCCCGGGCGCAGGTTCTGGCGGCCGTCGAGCACCACGCGCTCTCCGGGGAGAACCCCCTTGACCACGGCATCGGTGCCCACGGCTTCGACGACTTCCACCGGGCGCAGCGCGGCGAGCTTGTCGTCGCCGACCACATACACCGCCCTGCCCCGCGCGCCCTGGATGATGGCGGCCTGCGGCACGGTCACGGCGTCCTTCAGCGTGCGGGTCACGAGACGCACCGTCACGTAGGCCCCCGGCCAGAGCTTCTCGTTGCGGTTGTCGAACACGGCCTTGACCTTCACCGTGCCCGAACTCGCATCGACCGCGTTGTCGACGAACTGCAGCTTGCCGGTGAGCCCCCCGCTGCCCTCGGGCAGGATCGCCGAGACGCTGCCGCCGCCGGCGCGCAGGGTCTGCAATGCGTCGCCCAGATTGCGCTGCGGCAGGTTGAAGCTGACCGCCATCGGGTCGATCTGCGTGATCGTGACCAGCGAAGAACCGCCCGGCTGCACATAGCTGCCGGCGAAGACGTTGATCGCGCCGGCGCGCCCGGCAGTGGTCGCAACAATGTGGTTGTAGCCCAGGCTGACCTGGGCCGCGTCGATCGCGGCACGGTCGGCGGCCACCACCGCGGCGGCCGATTCGACCAGCGTCTGGTTGGTGTCGACGGCGCCTTGCGAAATGAAGTTCTGGGCGAAGAGTTCTCGGCTGCGGGTGAGCTGGCGCTGCGCATCGGCCAGCGCGGCCTGGTCTTTGGCGAGCTGCGCGCGGGCCTTGACCACGTTGACCTCGTCGGCGCGCGAGTCCAGCGAGAACAACAACGCGCCGGCCTTCACGAACTGGCCTTCCTTGATGTGCACCTTGGCGATGGTGCTGGCCACCTGCGGGCGCACCTCCACGCTGTTGAGCGCGCTCACGGTGCCGGTGGCTTCGAGCGTCACGTTGACGTCGCGCTTGCTCGCACGCACGGTGCTCACGCTGACGGGCGGGCCGCTCGCAGCGGCGGCCGGTGCCGACGCACCGGCCTGCGCCGGCGTGGCCGTGTCCTTCCCGCAGCCTGCAAGCGTCACCATTGCCACCATTGCCACCACTGCCAGGCCTGCGAGGCCCCACGACCACACTGCGTTCGTTCTCATCCAGTTCTCATTCACGGCGAAACAATTTCTTCAATACGGAGAGCCCGTCCATCAGGGCGCCGATCTGCGATTCGTCTGCTGCGGCCAGCGTTTCGGCCATGTCGCGCCGGGCCGCGCTGCGGATGCGCTCGACCAGCGCCTTGCCCTGCACACTGGCGTTCAGCGCCGCACGCCGGCGGTCCACCAGGGAGGTCTCGAGCAGCACATAGCCGGCGCGTACAAGACGATCGATCATCGCCGACGCGGTGGCCAGCGTGACCCCAAGAAAACCCGCCACGTCGCTCACCGAAGATCCCGGCTGGCGGGAGATGTAGCCCAGGCAGCGGAACTGCGGAACCGACATGCCTTCGACGATGTTGTTGCGCATGCTCGTGCGCACTGCGTTCATCACGACCGGGATCACGTCGATGATTTCGGCAGCGCACAAGCGCATGTCGGCCTCGACGGCCTTGCTGTTCAAACGGGCTGTTGACATCGGCGAGCGGCACGGTGCGAGCCGCGACAGAAATGCTTAGTTCAGCATAGCATCGGCATGTGACGCCCGGCGTGACATCGCGCCGCCGGCCGCGCTACTTGACGATTCTTTACGTCAGTGTTTGCCCGTGGACCCGAACCCGCCGGCACCGCGATCCGAGGCGCCGAACTCTTCCACGACGCGAAAATGCGCCTGCACCACCGGCACGATCACGAGCTGCGCGATGCGCTCCATCGGCTGGATGGTGAAGCTGGCCTGCCCGCGGTTCCAGCAGCTGACCATGAGCTGGCCCTGGTAGTCGGAATCGATCAGGCCGACCAGGTTCCCAAGCACGATGCCGTGCTTGTGGCCCAGGCCCGAACGCGGAAGGATCAACGCAGCCAGGCCGGGGTCGGCCACGTGGATCGCCAGGCCGGTCGGGATCAGCTGGGTCTGGCCCGGCTCCAACACCAGCGGCGCATCGAGGCAGGCACGCAGGTCGAGCCCGGCGCTTCCGGCGGTGGCATAAGCGGGCAGTTGCTCGGCCATGCGGGCGTCGAGCACTTTCAGATCGATGGGGGTCATGATTTCTTCGAGAGACGTGAAGCGATCTCGCCAATCAGCGCACGGGCGAGCGTGAGCTTGTCGGCCTGGGGGAGGTTGCGATGGCCGTTCGCATCGACCAGCACCAGTGCGTTGTCGTCGCGCCCGAAGGTGGCCGGGCCGAGGTTGCCGACGATGAGCGGCACGTTCTTGCGTGTCAGCTTCGCGGTGGCGTGCTTCAGCAGGTCGTGGCTCTCGGCGGCAAAACCCACGCAGTACGGCCGCTTCGGCAACTGCGCCACGGCGGCGAGAATGTCGGCGTTCTCGGTCAGCTCGAAAGTCGGCGCGACCTTGCTGCCATTCTTCTTGATCTTGTGGTCCGACAGGCTGGCTGGCCGCCAGTCGGCCACCGCGGCGGTGGCGACGAAGACCGAGTACTGCGGCGCCTGCGGCACCACAGCGTCGTACATCTGCTGCGCCGTCTGCACATCGACACGGCGCACGCCGCGCGGCGTGGGGAGGTGCACCGGGCCGGCGACGAGCGTGACCTCGGCGCCGGCCTCCTGCGCGGCCCGGGCGATGGCGAAACCCATCTTGCCGCTGGACAGGTTGGTGATGCCGCGCACCGGGTCGATGGGCTCGAAGGTCGGGCCGGCGGTGATCAGCAGGCGTTGACCGGCCAGTGTCTTGGGCGTGAAGAAAGCCACCAGTTCTTCGACGATTTCGTGCGGCTCGAGCATGCGGCCGTCGCCAATTTCGCCGCAGGCCTGGTCGCCGCTGCCGGGGCCGAGCACCGTGGTGCCGTCGGCACGCAGCTGGGCCGTGTTGCGCTGCGTGGCAGGGTGGGCCCACATCTCGCGGTTCATCGCCGGGGCCACCAGCAGCGGACAGCGCTCGATCTGGCGAGCCAGGCACATCAGGCTCAGCAGGTCGTCGGCGCGGCCCTGCACGAGCTTGGCCATCAGGTCGGCGCTGGCCGGGGCCACCAGCACGGCGTCGGCATGGCGCGTCAGGTTGATGTGGGCCATGTTGTTGTCTTCGCGCGCATCCCACTGGCTGGTGTAGACACGGCGGTTCGACAGCGCCTGCATCGTCACCGGGGTGATGAACTGCTCGGCCGCTTCGCTCATCACCACCTGCACGGTGGCACCGGCCTTGATGAGCGCCCGCGTCAGCTCGGCGGACTTGTAGCAGGCGATGCCGCCACTCAGGCCGAGCACGATGTGCTTTCCCTGCAAATCAAGTGTTTGGCTCATAGGTTGGTGGCAAAGTGAATCAGAGCGGTGTCCAGCTGCGCGACATGTCGGACAGGTTGAAGAGCACCCGCACGGCCTTGCCGTAGACCTGCTCGTGCGGCAGGAACCCCCAGGTGCGCGAATCTTCGGAGTTGTCGCGGTTGTCGCCCAGCATGAGGTACTGGCCGGGCGGCACGGTGCATTGCCAGATGGTCGAGGTTTCAACGCTGCAGTTCTCGGCGAGACCCGGCTGCTTCAGGTTGAGCGCGAGCCGGCCCTGCACGAAGGGGTTGAGCTTGATGACGCGCTGGCGGTCTTGCACGGTCTCGCGCATCAGCCATTGGCCGCGGTCTTCTCCGTGCACCCCGTCACCGGTGCCGTCGCTCAGCATCTCGGTCTGCTGCGTCTCGCCGTTGACGCTGACCACGCCGTTCTGAAAGCGCACCACGTCACCCGGCAGACCGATCAGCCGCTTGACATAGAACTCCGACACGTCGAGCGGAAAGCGAAAAACCACCACGTCGCCACGCTGCGGCCGCCCGGTCTCGATGGCAGTGTTGGTGAACGGCAGGCGCGGCCCGTACGCGAGGTGGTTGACGAGCAGGTAGTCGCCGACGCGCAGCGTGGGCTCCATCGAGCCCGACGGCACGCGCGGCCAATCGGCCAAGGCCACGCGGCAGGTGAACATTAACGCGATCACGATGAACAGCTCGGCCCCAAGCGTCACCCAGATCGGCTTGCGTTCGGGCCAGGGGTGGCGCTTCAACCGGCGCCGCCACGCTAACCACAGCGCACCGCTGGCGAGGCTCAGCAGGCAAAGAATCTCGTTGACGGAAAAGCCGATCTGCATGGAGAAGGTCCAGGGCGAGCCAGGACCGCGATTATGGCGGCGGCTTCCGGCCGCGCCCGGGCTTGGGGCTTAGCGGTGGTAGGCCTGCAGAAACTGCAGCAATCGCTCGCGCGAGCGCTGCAAAGCATCTGCATTGCCACCGACGTGCACGCCTTCACCGGGGTGGGTTCCGTTCGGCACGTCCTTGCGCAGGCGCACACGCTCGTTCGAATCGAAGCCGTGGTACGCGCCGGCATAGGCTTCAATCTCGGGCTTGGGGCCGGCCGCTTGCGCGGCGAGTTCGTGGCACGGTGCTGCGGGTGTCCAGTCGTCGGCCTCGCCGAGCAGCATCAGCAAGGGGGCAGACGGTGCGTAGCCGCGCTTCAAATCGGCTTCGCAGCCGGGGTAGAAGGCGACGGCGAAAGCGGGCTTCACCACGAAGCCCGCCACCTCGCGATGGCGCGTGTTGGTGGCCGACAGCACCGTGCTGCCGCCGTTCGACCACCCCATCACGCCGACGCGCAGCGCATCCACGTCGCTGCGCTGCGCCAGCCACTGCATCGCGGCCAGGGCGTCGAGCCGGCGGTTGGCCTGCGTGATGCGGCGCGTGCCGGTGCGCTGGGTGCAGATCTCCTTCTCGCCACGCGGCGTGAGCGAATCCACCACCAGCGCGTGCATGCCCTGCTCGTTGAGCAAGGCGGCGTAGTTGCGCATGCGCTCGCCGACCAGGCCGTGCTTGTCGTACATGCCGCTGCAGCCATGGAACAGGGCAACCGCAGGGGCCTTGGCGGATGCGGCGGCATACCAGTAGGCCTTGAGCTGAACGGCCTGGCCACCGGGTGCGTCGAGGCTGGCGAACTCGACGGTCACTTGGCCGCGCGCCTGGCCCATTGCGCAGCAGGCGGCCAGCCAGGCCATGGCAGCGAGGCGCCTCATCGCGCGGGCAGCCCGTCGGGCGCGAAGGCCGGCGTGGCAGGCAGGGGCGCGACGTTCAGCGCCTGGGTGCCGGGCGTGTCCGACAAAGTCGTGATGGCGCCCAGCCCCAGGTCGCCGATGACACCCACCGCGCGGTAGCGCCACTGCATCTGGTTGCGCCAGGCACCGGCGCGCTCGAAGTTGCGATCAACCCCCAGTTGGAGCCGCGCGCCCTTGCTGGTGAGCGCCGCCAGCGCCTCGATCACGGCGCTGCGCAATGCCGGGCCGGCGGTCTGGTCGGCCCACACGGTGCACTGCCGGCCCTGCGCCGCCGCCAGCAACACGCGGCCGCGTGTGCCCGGTGCGGCCAGCACGCTGCCGGGCTGGCCGGAGAGCAAGCCGTCGACGTTGCCGCGCATGGCGTCGGCCGGCTCGAAGCCTTGGGACAAGGCCCAGTCCACCGCCGCCGACTCGTCGCCGCCCGTCAACACGCACGCCTGCTGGAAGGTGCGCGCCACGCCCTGCGGCGTAGCCCAGGCCGACAACGGCGGCTCCTGCGCAGCCTGTGCCCAGGCCGCCCCGCATGCCAGCTGGGCGGCAATGCAGAACGCAGCGGATGCGAAAGCTCTCATCGCGGACTCCTCGTCAGGCCGGCAGTCAGGCCGGCAATATGTGCGGCGGGCTGGGGTGGAAGCGTGCCATGGCGTGCGCGTCCACGTACACACCGTCTCGCAGCACATAGCCCTTGAAGGTGCCTTCGACCACGAACCCGAACTTGCGGTACAGCGCCAGCGCCTTGGCGTTGTCGACATACACCGTGAGCTCCAGGCGCAAGGCACCCACCCAGCGGTCGGCATAGTCGCACATGGCGGCCATCATGGCGGAGCCAACGCCACAGCCCTGGGCTTCGGGCAGCACCGAGATGCCGAGCATCCACGCGTGGCGGCGCCGCACGGCCGGGCCCACCGGGTGCAAGCCGCAGGAACCGACCACCTTGCCGTCTTTCTCGGCGCACAGCAGCAGGTCGGTCTTGCCCGGTGCGCAGCTTTCGGTGAGGCGCGCGCGCCAGGTTTCTTCGTCGGTGTGCGGCATTTGCATCAGGCCGGGGTAGACGGCGGGGTCGCCCATGATGCGCGCCAAGGAGGCAGCGTCTTGTACCGAGGTGCGACGAACGGTGATCGTCATGACAAACACTCCTGAAGTGGCTTGCTGATCAAGCCGGGCCAGAAACGACAACGCCCGCTGGTGGCGGGCGCTGAGGGGGTGAAAGATTCGGTGAAACTGCGCGCCCGCTACAGAAGCCCCTCGATCTGAGCGATCTGCATGTGCATGACGGCGGCCGCGGATGCGGTCGCAGTCATCGGCAGCAGGTGGGTTGTGCGGAAGTTCATGGCTGCAGTATCAAAGCAGTTGCTGCGCTTCGTCAAGCGTGCACTGCAGCGGTGCCTGCCGAATCGGTGCCGACGATTGCGTGGCAGAGTGCCCGCTTTTCGATGCTTACGCCCGCACCTGCTTCGTTAGGCTATGTTTTGCCCGCACTTGGGTGGCCGATCGTCGAGCTGCGTCGACATGACTACGAAGAAGATCTTGCGCCGGGGGATTCCGTTCTCGCCCGAAGTTGCCCCGCTGGTGGCGCGCATGCCCGCGGTCGACGAATACCGCGAGTCGCTGCTGCGCCTGCAAGGCGTGTGGGACAGCCTGTCCATGCTCGGCCAGATGAGCGGCACGCTGCCCGACATCGTCGCCACCCGCAGTGCCTTTCAAGCGCTGACCGAGAAGCTGCTCGACAGCCTGGGCCGCTGCCTGCTGACCAACGTGGTACAGCAGATGCGCAACCAGGGCCAGGTGGCGATCGACATCCTCGTGCGCAACCTGTTCGAGCGCACCGCCGACATCGGCTTCCTGTCGACCGACACCGATGTGCGCGAATTCATGCAGGCACACACCGGCACCGACACACCCGCCGCCGCACAGCAGCGCCAGCTTGAAGCCCGCTTCGCCGACTACGCCGCCAAGTACAGCGTGTACGACGACATCGTCGTGCTCACACCCGAGGGCCGCGTGCTCGCCCGGCTCGACCGCGGCATCAGCACGACCGAGCCTTGCACCGAACCCTGGCTCGCACAGGCCCTGGCCGGCGCGCCCTATGTCGAACACTACGGCCCGTCGTCCACGATGGGCGGGCGCACCGCCCTGCTCTACGCCGCCGCCATCCGCAGCGGCAGCCAGACGCTCGGCGTGATGTGCCTTTCGTTCCGCTTTGCCGACGAGATGCACGGCGTGTTCAAGCAACTGCTGTCCGCCGGCGACCCGGCCGTGATCGCGCTCGTCGACCCGGCCGGCGAGGTGCTGGCCTCATCCGACCGCTGGCAGCTGCCGCTCGGCGCGGTGCTGCAACCCACCGGCAATACCGGCCATCAGCACATGAAGTTCGCCGGCCGCGAATACCTGAGCGTGACCGCTGCAGCGAATGCGTACGAGGGCTACCACGGCCCGGGCTGGTCGGCCCGCGTGATCGTGCCCATCGACCAGGCCTTCGAGCCGCGCAACGACACGTCGTCGGCCATGCCCGACAGCGTGCTGCGCAACATCGACACCCAGGCGCTCTTCAACGAAGAGCTGCGTGGCATTCCCACCGAAGCCCTGCACATCCAGCGCGACCTCTCACGCGTGCTGTGGAACGGCAAGCTGCAGCCGGCCACGGCAGGCTCTTCACCGGCGTTCACCGCCACGCTGCTGCGTGAAGTGGGGCTCACCGGCGAACGCATCCGCCAGGTCTTCGATCAAGCCACCGAGCAGCTGCACCTGTCCACCCTGTCGGCGGTGTTCGCGCAGGCGCGCCACCACGCACGCCTGGCCATCGACATCATGGACCGCAACCTCTACGAGCGCGCCAACGACTGCCGCTGGTGGGCGCTCGATGGCGTGCTGCGCCAGGTGCTGACCCAGCCTGCCGAGCAGCGCGACGCCAGCGCCGCGGCCGCCGTGCTGGCCCGCATCAACGGCCTGTACACCGTGTACTCGCTGCTGGTCTTGTTCGACACCCAGGGCCAGGTGGTTGCGGTCTCCGACCCGGCCGCCGCGCAATGGCGCGGCCAGACGCTCGATGCACCGTGGGTGCGCGAGACGCTGGCCCTGCGCGATTCGCAGAGCTACGCCGCCTCGGCCCACACCCCGAGCCCGCTGTACGGCGACCGTGCCACCTATGTGTTTGCAGCGGCCCTGCATGCGCCCGACGCGCAGGCACGCGTGGTCGGCGGCATCGCCATCGTGTTCGATGGCGAGCCCCAGTTCGAAGCCATGTTGAGGGACTCCTTGCCGCAAGGCAGTGAATCGCAGTCAGCCGCCAGCCTGCTGGTCACGCGCAGCGGCAAGGTGGTGTCGAGCAGCGACGCGCGATGGCCCGTGGGCAGCGATGCCCCGCTGCCGCCCGGCCTCGCGACACTCGCGCGCGGTGCGGCCGATACGGCTGTGATCGACATCGACGGCACGGCCTACGCCGCCGGCTACAGCATGTCCGGCGGCTACCGCGAATACGGCGCCACCGGCGACAACCGGCCCGACGACGTGGCCGGCCTGATGCTGCTTCGCCTGGGTAGCCACAAGCCTGCCGCCGCACCCGCGACGCCGGCGTTCGAGGTGTCGGCTCCGCGCCGCAGCGCTGCAGCCGTTCCGAAAATGTCGATCGCCAGCTTCCTGTGCGACGGCCAATGGCTCGGCTTGCCCGCTGCAGCGGCGTTGCAGGCTTTGCAACGCCCGCGCCTCGCGGCGATCCCGAATGCACCGGCGCATCTGCTGGGCATGACGGTCTACGAAGGCCAGCTGCTGCCCGTGGTCGACGTGGCGCAGCTGCGCACGCGCCGCGCCACCATCGACCTCGACGCCCCCGTCATCGTGGTGCAAGGCCCGGCCGGCCAGCGATTCGCATTGCGCGTTGACGAACTCGGCCCGGTGTTCGACGTGCCCGAGAACGAGCTTCAGCCGGTGCACCAGAGCGCGCACAACGGCGAGCGCCTGGTGCGCGGGCACCAGCAGATGCTGACACTCCTCGACATGGCTCAGCTGATCGCCTCGTCGGGCGCCGTCAAGCAGACCAGCGAAGCGCTGGTCTAGCCTCAGTTCACACGCGCTCGGCGACCCAGCCCTTCACCGAAGCCAGCGCCGCCGACAGGTTCGTCGGGTCAGTGCCGCCGGCCATGGCCATGTCGGGCTTGCCGCCGCCCTTGCCGCCCACCTGCTGGGCAACGAAGTTGACGAGTTCGCCGGCCTTGACCTTGCCGGTGCTGTCGCTGGTAACGCCGGCGGCGAGCTGCACCTTGCCGTCTTGCACCGCGGCCAGCACGATGGCGGCGGTCTTGAGCTTGTCCTTCAACTTGTCGAGCGTCTCGCGCAGGCTCTTGGCATCGGCACCGTCGAGCACGGCAGCCAGCACCTTGAGGCCCTTCACGTCGACGGCTTGCGAGAGCAGGTCGTCGCCTTGCGATGAGGCCAGCTTGCCCTTCACGGCATTCAGCTCTTTCTCGAGCGCCTTCACCTGCTCCAGCACCTGGCTCAGGCGCTGAGGCACTTCGGTGGGGGCGGACTTGAGCGTGTGCGCCAGCTGGTTGACGGTGCCTTCCAGCGTCTGCAGATAGGTCAGCGCGTTGGCGCCGGTCACCGCCTCGATGCGGCGAACGCCCGCGGCCACGCCGCTCTCGGCAATCACCTTGAAGAGGCCGATGTCGCCGGTGCGCGAGACGTGCGTGCCGCCGCAGAGTTCGCGGCTGCTGCCGATGTCGAGCACGCGCACGGTCTCACCGTACTTCTCGCCGAACAGCATCATCGCGCCGGTCTTCTGAGCCGACTCGATGTCCATCACGCGGGCCTGCGTGGCCTCGTTGGCGAGGATCTCGGCGTTGACGCGGCGCTCGATCTCGGTGATCTGTGCGGGCGTCACCGGCGCGTTGTGTGCGAAGTCGAAACGCGTCTTGTCGGCATCGACCAGCGAGCCCTTTTGCTGCACGTGGGTGCCCAGCACCTCGCGCAGCGCCTTGTGCATCAGGTGCGTGGCGCTGTGGTTGCGCACCGTGGCCGCGCGCACGCTGCCATCGACGCGCGCGGTCACCGTGTCGCCGACCTTCAGCGTGCCCTGGCTCTGCACTCCGTGGTGGCCGAACACGTCGGCCTTGATCTTCTGCGTGTCCTGCACGCCGAACAGCACACCTTCGGCCGCGAGCGAACCCTGGTCGCCGACCTGGCCGCCGCTCTCGGCGTAGAACGGCGTGAGGCTCAGCACGACGATGCCAGCCTGGCCTTCGGTCAGCTGCTGCACCGCATTGCCTTCGTGGTACAGCGCCAGCACCTTCGCCTTCTCTTCGAGGTGCTCGTAGCCGGTGAAGGCATGGCCCTCACCCGTGTACTCCACGGCGCGTGCCATCTTGAATTTGCCCGCGGCGCGACCGGCCGCCTTTTGCTGCTCCATCGCCGCATCGAACCCTGCTTCGTCGACGCCGACACCACGCTCGCGGCAGACGTCTTGCGTCAGGTCAAGCGGAAAGCCATACGTGTCATGCAGCTTGAAGGCCACCTCACCGGGCAGCGTCTTCTGGCCACCGGCCAGCGCGGAGTCGAGGATCTCCATGCCGTTGGCCAGGGTCTCGAAGAAGCGAACCTCTTCCGCCTTCAGCGTGTCGGTAATGTGCTGCTGGTCGGCGGCGAGCTTCGGGTAAGCCGCACCCATCTCGCTGACGAGATCGGCCACCAGCTTGTGGAAGAACGGCTTCTTCTGGCCCAGCTTGTAGCCGTGGCGGATGCCGCGGCGGATGATGCGGCGCTGCACGTAGCCGCGGCCTTCGTTGCTCGGGATCACGCCGTCGCTGACCAGGAAGGCAGTCGCACGGATGTGGTCGGCGATCACGCGCAGGCTCTTGTTCGACAAGTCCTTTTCACCGGTCTCGCGCGAGGCGGCTCGGATCAGCTTGTCGAACAGGTCGATCTCGTAGTTGCTGTGCACGTGCTGCAGGATCGCGGCCAGGCGCTCCAGGCCCATGCCGGTGTCGACGCAGGGGGCCGGCAGCTTCTTGATGCTGCCATCGGGCTGCATGTCGAACTGCATGAACACGTTGTTCCAGATCTCGATGTAGCGGTCGCCATCGGCATCGGGCGAGCCGGGCGGGCCGCCGGCGATGCCGGGGCCGTGGTCGTAGAAGATCTCCGAGCAGGGGCCGCAAGGGCCGGTGTCGGCCATCATCCAGAAGTTGTCGGAGGCGTACTTCGCGCCCTTGTTGTCGCCAATGCGTACCACGCGCTCTGGCGGCAAGCCGATCACCTTCGTCCAGATGTCGTAGGCCTCGTTGTCGTCGATATAGACCGTTGCCCACAGCTTGTCGGCCGGCAGCTTGTAGACCTTCGTCAACAGCTCCCAGGCCCAGGTGAGCGCGTCGTGCTTGAAGTAATCGCCAAAGCTCCAGTTGCCCAGCATCTCGAAGAAGGTGTGGTGGCGCGCGGTGTAGCCCACGTTCTCGAGGTCGTTGTGCTTGCCGCCGGCGCGCAGGCAGGCCTGGACGGACGCGGCGCGCACATAGGGGCGCTTGTCGGAGCCGAGGAACACGTCCTTGAACTGCACCATGCCCGAGTTGGTGAACATCAGCGTCGGGTCGTTGGCCGGCACCAGCGGGCTCGAGGCCACGATGGTGTGGCCCTTCGATTCGAAGAACTTCAGGAAGGTATCGCGGATCTCGGAGGCTTTCATCCGGTTCTCTCTTAAGGGCCGCTGGCAAAGGCTGCGTGCGGCGGAACCGATGATTATAGAAAGGCAGCCCTATGCCGCCGCACTCTGAGCCTGCAGCTGGATCTGCCCGGCCAGGAAGGCGTACACCCGCTCGTCGTCGCTGAAGGCCACGTTGAAGCGCAGCCAGCCCGTCGTGCGCGGCTCGACCAGGAACAGCTGGCCCGGCCCGAGCATCATCCCTTCGCCCGCGGCCAGGCGCGTCAGCTCGGCGCCGTCGGTCAGGTCGGGGTGGCGTGCCCACAGGTACATGCCGGCCTTGGGCTCGTTGAACAGCTCGAAGCCCAGGTCGGCAAGCCGGCGGGCGACTTGCCCGTGTGCCTCTGCAAGCCGGCTGCGCAGCGACTTGAGGTGCTTGCGCCAGCGCCCTTCGGACAGCGCGCCGAAAGCCAGGCGCTCGGTCAGGTCCGACGAGGTCAGGCCCGACACCATCTTGAGTTCCGCCAGGTCTTCGAGCAGATCGGGTTTGGCCACGAGGTAGCCGACGCGGATGTTGGGCGAGATCGTCTTCGAATAGCTGCCGACGTAGACCACGCGCTTGAGCTGATCCAGGCTGGCCAGCGACGGCCGAGCCTCGGGGTCGAGGTCGGTGTAGATGTCGTTCTCGACCAGCGTCAGGCCATGCTGCTCGGCCAGCTGCAGCAGGCGGAACAACTGGGCCACCGGCGTCACCGAATTGGTGGGGCTTTGCAGCCGCGGCTGGGTGAAGAAAACCGTCGGCTTGTGCTCGACGATCAACGCCTCAAGCGCAGCGAGATCGTAGCCATTGGGCAGGCGCGGCACGCCGATCAGCCGCGCGCCCAGAAAGCGCAGCATGAACATCAGGTTCGGGTAACCCGGGTCGTCGACCAGCACCGCATCGCCCGCCTTCACCAGGCGGCGGGCCACCAGGTCGAGCGCCTGGCTGGAGCCTTGCGTCAGCAGCACGTTCTCGGCGCCGACCGCGATCTGGTGCTCGGCCAGCGACTCGGCAATCAGCAGGCGCAAGGCCAGGTGCCCGTGCGGCAGGCCGTAGCCGCCGAGTTCGGCACCATCGGTGGCCAGCTGTCGCAGGCTGCGGCGCACGCCGTCTTCGAACAGCCAATCATTCGGCAGCCAGCCGCAGCCGGGCTTGAGCGAGAGGTTGCGCGTCTCGAAGATCTGCTGCAGGTACCAGCGCGCATCGAAGCGCAGGTCGGTGGTCGCCCGCTGGCCTTCACCGAGCGCCGGCGTGTCGCGCCTCTTCACATAAAAGCCCGAATGCGTGCGCGACACCAGCCAGCCCTGCGCAACCAGCCGGTCGTAGGCCTCGACCACGGTGAACACGCTGACGCCGTGCGAGGCCGCGAAGGCGCGGATCGACGGCAGCTTGGCGCCCGGCCGCAGCGACTGTTCCACGATCAAACGCCGCAGGCCTTCGACGATCTGCGTCACCAGGGGCGTGGACGATTGCGGGTTGAGGATGAACATCGGCGCTGTGGTTCGGGCGGTTCGGGCGCACCGCCTAGGTGCTTGCATGTACAGGTGCTTTGGCCTGCACAGTGCACCACCGTCTGCAGCCCGCTGTATATGGTATCGCCGGGCCGTGCTGCCTAGAGTCTCGGCTTTCCGACGAAAGGAACACCATGGCGACAACTGCACACCCCGACAACGCCACGCTGATGGCCCGCCGCCACGCCGCCGTTGCGCGCGGCGTGGGCCAGGCCCACCCGATCTTCATCAGCCGCGGCGCCAACGCCGAGGTGTGGGACGTGGAAGGCAAGCGCTACCTCGATTTCGTCGGCGGCATTGCCGTGCTCAACACCGGCCACAGCCACCCTCGCATCGTCGAGGCGGTGAAGGCCCAGCTCGACGCCTACTCGCACACCTGCTTCCAGGTGGTGGCGTACGAGCCCTACGTCGAACTCGCCGAGCGCCTGATCGCGCTGGCACCGGGCAGCTTCGCCAAGAAGGCGCTGTTCCTGTCGACCGGCGCAGAGGCGGTCGAAAACGCGGTGAAGATCGCCCGCGCCCACACCGGCCGCCCCGGCGTGATCGCCTTCAGCGGCGGCTACCACGGCCGCACGCTGCTCACGCTGGGCATGACCGGCAAGGTCGCGCCTTACAAGACCGGCTTCGGACCCTTCCCGGGCGAGGTGTTCCATGCGCGCTTCCCCAACTCGCTGCACGGCGTGAGCGTCGAAGACTCGCTGAAATCGGTGGAGCAACTCCTCAAGAACGACATCGAGCCCGGCCGCGTGGCGGCCTTCATCGTCGAGCCGGTGCAAGGCGAAGGCGGCTTCTACGTTGCGCCCAAGGCCTTCATCGCCGGCCTCAAGGCCATTGCCGACCAGCACGACATTCTGCTGATCGCCGACGAAGTGCAGACCGGCGCCGGCCGCACCGGCACCTGGTTCGCCAGCGAGCAATGGCCGGTCGCACCCGACCTGATCGCCACCGCCAAGTCGATGGCCGGTGGCTTCCCGATCTCGGGCGTGGTGGGCCGCGCCGAGGTGATGGATGCACCCGGCCCCGGCGGACTGGGCGGCACCTACGCTGGCAGCCCGATCGGTTGCGTCGCGGCTCTCGCGGTGTTGAAGGTGTTCGAAGAAGAGAAGCTGCTGGCCCGCGCGCAAGCGATCGGCGAGCGGCTCATCACTGGGCTCAAGGCCATCGCGGCCCAGGTGCCGGCGATCATGGACGTGCGCGGCCTGGGCGCGATGGTGGCCATCGAGCTGTGCCAGAACCTTGATCTCGATCAACCCGATGCCGAACTCACGAAACGCGTCATCGCCGAGGCGGCGCGCCGCGGCCTGCTGCTTCTTTCGTGCGGCAGCTATGGCAACGTGATCCGCTTCCTCGTACCCTTGACGGCGCCTGATGCCCAGATCGACGAAGGCCTGCAGATCCTGGCCGACAGCTTGCTTTCGTCGGTCTGACACAGCCTGCCCCTCTCGAGAGCCAACGCCATGTCGCCATCGCCCGCCGCTGAATCGCGCTCCTCTCTCGCCACGGCAACTCGGCCCGCCACCGACGTTCCCCTGGTGCGCTTCATCGGCGTGCAAAAGACCTACGACGGTGTGCAGCTCGTCGTCAAGCAGCTCGACCTCGACATCCGCCGCGGCGAATTCCTCACGCTGCTCGGCCCTTCGGGTTCGGGCAAGACCACCACGCTGATGATGCTGGCGGGCTTCGAGTCGCCCACGGCCGGCGACATCCTGCTTGACGGCAAGCCGATCACGCGCACGCCGCCGCACAAGCGCAACTTCGGCATGGTGTTCCAGAACTACGCGCTGTTCCCGCACCTCACGGTAGCGCAGAACGTGGCCTACCCGCTCACGGTGCGCAAGGTTCCGGCGGCCGACATCGCCAAGCGCGTCGAGCGTGCGCTGGGCATGGTGCAGTTGCGCAACATGGATGCGCGGCTGCCAGGGCAGCTCTCGGGTGGCCAGCAGCAGCGCGTGGCGCTGGCCCGTGCGCTGGTGTTCGAGCCACAGCTGGTGCTGATGGACGAGCCGCTGGGCGCGCTCGACAAGCAGCTGCGTGAGCACATGCAGATCGAACTGAAGGAGCTGCACCGCCAACTCGGCGTGACCTTCGTCTACGTGACACACGACCAGGGCGAGGCGCTGACCATGAGCGACCGCGTGGCCGTGTTCAACGACGGCGCGATCCAGCAGATCGACGTCGTCGAGCGCATGTACGAGGCGCCCGCCAACCGCTTCGTGGCCGGCTTCATCGGCGACAGCGCCACGCTGCGCGGCACAGTGCGCGCCGCGCAGGTCGACAACGACAGCGATCGCTGCGGCATCGTGCTCACCGACGGGCGCGTGCTGACCGGCCTCAACATCAACGGTGCGAATGTGGGTGCGCAGGTCGAGGCCTGCATCCGCCCCGAGCGCATCGTGGTGCACACCGAAGCGCTCGGCGATCGCGGCAACGTGCTGCAGGCCGAGGTGCGCAACCTCATCTATTTCGGCGACCATCTGCGCTTGCTGTGCCACGTCGGCGAAGGCCAGGCCCTCGCCACTGTGAAGCTGCCGCTGTCGGCACCGCAGGTACCGCAGGTCGGCAACGCGGTGTGGCTGGAACTGGCGCCCGAGCTGACGCGCATTTACGCTTGATCCCTCGCAAGAAGTTTCCCAACCCTAGGAGAAGTTGACACCATGAACAAGAGCACCCTGGTCGCACTGCTGGTGGCCGCGAGTTCGCTGCCGGCGATGGCACAACAGATCACCGTAGTGAACTTCGGCGGCGCCAACGCCAACGCACAAAAGAAGGCCTACTACGAGCCCTTCGAGAAGACCGGCACCAAGGTCGTCGCGGTCGAATACAACGGCGAGCAGGCCAAGATCAAGGCCATGGTCGAGACCAAGAAGGTCACCTGGGACGTGGTCGAGGTCGAGTCGCCCGACGTGGCACGCGGCTGCGCCGAAGGCCTGTTCGAGAAGCTCGACTACAGCAAGATCGGCAACAAGGCCGACTTCAACCCCGCGGCCGTGACAGAGTGCGGCATCGGCGTCTTCGTGTGGTCCACCGTGATGGCCTACAACGGCGACAAGCTGAAAGACGGCCCCAAGACCTGGGCCGATTTCTGGGACACCAAGAAATTCCCCGGCAAGCGCGGCATGCGCAAGGGCGCGCGCTACAACCTCGAGTTCGCGCTGATGGCCGACGGCGTCAAGCCCGCTGACGTCTACAAGGTGCTGGCCACGAAAGACGGCGCAGCCCGTGCCTTCAAGAAGCTCACCGAACTCAAGCCCAACATCCAGTGGTGGGAAGCGGGCGCACAGCCGCCGCAGTTCCTGGTCGCCGGCGACGTGGTGATGACCACCGTCTACAACGGCCGCATCGACGCTGCCAACCGCGAAGGCAAGAACCTCAAGATCACCTGGATCGGCGGCATTTACGACCTCGACTACTGGGTCATCCCGAAGGGCGCACCGAACAAGGATGCTTCGCTGAAGTTCATCGCCTTCGCCAGCACCGCTGATGCGCAGGCCGAGTACGCGAAAAACATCGCCTACGGCCCGACCAACAACAAGGCGCTGGCCAAGCTCGATGCCAAGGTGCTCGACAACCTGCCGACCTCGCCAACCAACGCCAAAGAAGCGCTGCAGATGAATCTCAAGTTCTGGGCCGACCAGGGTGAAGACCTGGAGAAGCGCTTCGCTGCGTGGGCAACCAACTAAGCTGAAAGAAGCGAGGCTTCACCATGACCACCGCGAGCCTCGCTCTCACCGGCATCGCTGACCCACTGGCGCTTCGACGCCAGCTGGCACGCGCCGACCGGCTTCGCAAGTGGCGGGCGTTTTCGCTCACGCTGCCCTTGCTGATCTTCCTGCTGCTGACCTTTCTGATCCCGATCGCCACACTGCTGAAGCGCGCGGTCGAGAACCCCGAGGTCGCGAATGCGCTGCCTCGCACCGTGGTCGCCTTGCAAGGCTGGAAGCGTGAAGGCGTGCCTGAAGCCGATGCCTTCGCCGCCATCACGAAAGACCTGGCGGCGCTGCCCGACAGCTCGGATGCCGGCGCGCTGGCGCGACGCCTCAACAGCGACACGCCGGGTGCGCGTTCGCTGGTGATGAACACCTTCAAGGCCTTGCCGCTGGAAGGCGCGAGCGCGCCCGCCGACATCAAGGCCAGGCTGCTGGCGCTCGACGAGCGTTGGGGCGATGCCCAGTACTGGCGCGCGATCGCCAAAAACGGCGCACGCTGGACGCCCGACTACCTGCTGACCTCGGTCGACCTGCGGCGCGACGTGCAAGGCAGCGTCGAGCGCGTCGACCCCGAGCAGCGCGTGTTTGGCCGCATCCTGCTGCGCACCTTCGAGATCAGTGCGGTCGTCACGCTGTTTGCGCTGCTGCTCGGCTACCCGCTCGCCTATTGGCTGAGCACGCTGTCGGCACGCCAGGCCAATGTGCTCATGATCCTGGTACTGGTGCCCTTCTGGACCTCTATCCTCGTGCGCGTGGCCGCATGGATCGTGCTGCTGCAGTCCGAAGGCCTGGTGAACCACGCGCTGAGGGACTTGCACCTGATCTCCTCGCCGCTCGCGCTGCTGTTCAACCGCACCGGGGTGGTCATCGCGATGACGCACATCCTGCTGCCCTTCATGATCCTGCCGCTGTACAGCGTGATGAAGAGCGTGCCACCGACCTACCTGCGCGCAGCGGTGTCGCTGGGCAGCTCGCCGCTGGCGGCGTTCTTTCGCGTCTACGTGCCGCAGACCTACCCCGGCATCGGCGCCGGCGCGCTGCTGGTGTTCATCCTCAGCATCGGCTACTACGTGACGCCGGCTTTGCTGGGCGGTGCGGACGACCAGATGCTGAGCTACTACATCGCGCAGTACACGAACGTCACCGTCAACTGGGGCATGGCCTGCGCGCTGGGGGCGCTGTTGCTGACGGCAACGCTGGTGCTGTATGCGTTCTACCGTCGCGTGACCAAATCCGAACTGAGCCTGGGCTGACCTGATGAAAGCCGTCGCACGCCTGTTGCCCACCTTCCCGGCCTACGCCACGCCGCTCGACAAGCTCGGCTGGTGGGCGCTGCGCGTGCTGTGCGTCGGCGTGCTCGGCTTCCTGCTGCTGCCCATCCTGGTGATCATTCCGCTGTCGTTCAGCGACAGCTCTTTCCTCGCGTACCCGATCCCCGGCTGGTCGCTGAAGTGGTACGAGAACCTCTTCACCTCGGCCGAGTGGGCGCGCGCCACGAAGAACAGTTTCATCGTCGCTCCCGCCGCCACGCTGATCGCCACCACGCTCGGCACCATGGCCGCCGTGGGCTTGGTGCGCACGCAGTTTGCGTTCAAGGGCCTGGTGATGAGCCTGCTGATCGCACCGATGGTGGTGCCCATCGTCGTGGTGGGTGTCGGCACCTACCTGTTCTTCGCACCCATCGGCCTGGCCGACAGCTACCTGGCGCTGATCCTCGTGCACGCCGCCCTCGGTGCACCCTTCGTGCTGACCACCGTGCTGGCCACACTGCAGGGCTTCAACCAGAACCTGGTGCGCGCGAGCCTGAGCCTGGGCGAGAGCCCGCTGCGCAGCTTCTTCCGCATCACGCTGCCGGTGATTGCGCCGGGTGTGATCTCGGGAGCGTTGTTCGCCTTCGCGACCTCATTCGACGAGGTGGTGGTCGCCCTCTTCCTCGCCGGGCCCGAGCAGCTGACACTGCCGCGCCAGATGTTCAACGGCATCCGCGAAAACATCTCGCCGACGATTGCCGCCGTGGCAACGCTGCTGATCCTCTTCACCACCAGTCTGCTGCTCGCACTCGAGTGGCTGCGCGGGCGCCGCCGCTGAGGCCATCGCCCTAAAACCCGCTTCCGACCGTGGGCCAGGCCTGCGCAGTAGAGTGGTTCCAAACACTTTGACCTCGCCTCAAGGAGATATGACATGGACATGAAATCCTCGCCCCTCGTTTTGCTCAAGGACCCGAGCCTGCTACGGACCAATGCGCTGATCAACGGTGAATGGGTCGGCGGCAAGAGCCGCTTCGACGTGATCGACCCGGCCACCAGCCAGAAGCTGGTCGACGTGGCCGACCTCGGTGTGATCGAGACGCGTGCCGCGCTGGACGCCGCGAACAAGGCCTTCCCGCTGTGGCGCAGCAAGACCGCCAAGGAGCGCGGTGCGATCCTGATGAAGTGGTTCCACCTGATGATCCAGCACGCCGACGATCTGGCGCGCATCATGACCGCTGAACAGGGCAAGCCGCTGGCCGAGGCCAAGGGCGAAGTGGTCTACGGCGCGAGCTTCATCGAGTGGTTCGCCGAAGAAGGCAAGCGCGTCTACGGCGAAACCATCCCGACCACCGATGCCAACAAGCGCTACCTCGTCATCAAGCAGGCGATGGGCGTGTGTGCCGCCATCACGCCGTGGAACTTCCCCATCGCGATGATCACGCGCAAGGTCGGCCCGGCACTGGCCGCAGGCTGCCCGGTGATCGTGAAGCCCGCGGGGCAAACGCCGCTGTCGGCGCTGGCGATCGCCGAGCTCGGGCAACGCGCCGGCCTGCCGCCGGGTGTGCTGAACGTCATCACGGCCGACAAGTCCGCCGAGATCGGCAAGCTGCTGTGCGAGAGCGAGATCGTGCGCCACCTCTCCTTCACCGGCTCCACCGAAGTCGGCCGCATCCTGGCCGCGCAATGCGCGCCGACCATCAAGAAACTCTCGCTCGAACTCGGCGGCAACGCGCCCTTCATCGTGTTCGATGATGCCGACATCGACAGCGCGGTCGATGGTGCGCTGGCCAGCAAGTACCGCAATGCCGGCCAGACCTGCGTGTGTGCCAACCGGCTGTATGTGCAAGACACCGTCTACGACCAGTTCGTCGAAAAGCTCGCTGCCAAGGCCAAGGCCATCAAGGTCGGCAACGGCTTCGAAGACGGCGTGACGCAAGGCCCGATGATCGACGACAACGCCATCAAGAAGATCGAGAGCCACGTGGCCGACGCGCTGTCCAAGGGCGCGAAGCTGCTCACCGGCGGCAAGAAGTTCGGCGATCGCTTCTTCGAGCCCACGGTGCTGACCGACACCACCAGCGACATGCTGTGCGCCCGTGAAGAAACCTTCGGACCGGTGGCACCGGTGTTCCGCTTCAAGACCGAAGACGAAGCCTTGGCGATGGCCAACGCCACCGAGTTCGGCCTGGCCGCCTACTTCTACAGCCGCGACATCGGCCGCATCTTCCGCGTGGGCGAAGGGCTGGAGTCGGGCATGGTGGGTGTGAACACCGGGCTCATCTCGACAGCCGAAGTGCCGTTCGGCGGCGTGAAGCAGTCAGGCCTGGGCCGCGAAGGCTCGCGCCATGGCATCGAAGACTACGTCGAGATCAAGTACCTCGCGCTCGGCGATATTTTGAAGTAGCCCCCCAGTCGCTGCGCTCCTGCCCCCAAGGGGCGCCGCCTGGCGGCCCGGCAAAGCCGGTTCCGCGGGCGTTGCTTGATGGACACTTCGCTGCGCTTGTGTCTGTCGCTCAATCGTTGGCGGCGCCCGGCTGCATGCCGTAGGCGCCGAGCATGGCTGCCGCCGATGCATGGCGCAGCAGTTCGTCGGGCTGGCGCCCGTCTTTCGGGAATTGCGCCACGCCGACGAAGGTCGACAACGCGACGCTGGTGCCCGTTACAGACACCGGCTCGCGCAGCCAGCGCTGCAGCTTATCGACCACATGCGTGGCGTCGGCGGGCGATTCGGTCGACGACAACAGCACCGCGAACGCGTCCACGCCCAGCGAAGCCACCACGTCGCTGGAGCGCACGCCGGCGCGCAGCCGTACAGCAACCTTGCGCCGCACCACGTTGGCCGATTCCTGTCCTCGCGTGGCCTCCAGCCCCTGCAGACCATCAATGCGGAACACCAGCACGCTCACCGGTTTGGGTTCGCGTTCGCGCAGCGCCAGCAGCTGGCTCATGTGCTCGATCAACTGCTGGCGATTCGGCAAGCCGGTGCCCAGGTCGGTGGCGTAGGCCTTGGCAGCGTCGTGCTCCACTGCGCGGCGCTCCACGGCCAGGCGAACGCGTTGCGCGAGCGAGGTCGAGTTGGACTGCAGCACCACGTCTTGCACGCCGGTGGCCAGCAGCCGCTGCTGTGTGGTGATGTCGATCTCGGCGGTGACCACCAGCACGGCGGCCTCGGCGCAGGCTGCCGACAAGGCTGGCCAGGCAATGGGCTGCGCCTCTGCGCCCGAGGGCAGATACAGCAACAAGGCATCGGCCTGCTGCGGTTCGCCGGTGCTTCGCACGTCGAGCGTGTCCAACGAGCTGGCCGAGAACGGCCCCCACGGCGAATTGGCAGGCAACGCCCAGGGCAGCGTCGCCCCTTGCGGCAAGCCGATCCAGACGACACGCAACAGCTTGTCACTCATCTCACATCACTTTCAGCGATGGTGGAAACGATGCGGGCCGCACAAGGGCGGCCCGGGACACGATATGGAGCGGGTGATGGGAATCGAACCCACGTATGAAGCTTGGGAAGCTGCCGTTCTACCATTGAACTACACCCGCGTTGAGCAGCAATTCTAGCTTGCCGACCTGTCGCCGGCAGCGGCTCAGCCGAGCGAGATGTAAACCGAACGCACGCCACCGGGTCACGCTCGCCAGGCGATGGCCTGCAATCAGCAGCAGTGCCGGCCCGGCCCACGACACAGGCACAATGCGGGCCCCTCAACCGCGCCGAGCGGCGGGCCTGCCATGACTGACCCACAACCCACCCCCGAAGACGACACCGCGCCACGGCGCCGCATCCGCAGCTTTGTGCTGCGCACCGGCCGCATGGGCACGGGCCAGATTCGTGCATTGGAGACGCTGGCGCCGAAATACGTGCTGCCGTATGCAGCGCAGGCCCTGGTGCCGGAGCAGGTGTTCGGCCGCAAAGCACCGGTGGTGCTGGAGATCGGCTTCGGCATGGGCGACGCCACCGCGCAAATCGCGCAGACCTTGCCAGGCACCGACTTCATCGGCGTCGAGGTCCACACGCCGGGCGTGGGGGCGCTGCTCCAGCGCATCGAAGAAAAGCAGCTGGGCAACCTGCGCATCGTTCAGCACGATGCCGTCGAGGTGCTGCAGCACATGATCGCGCCCGGCTCGCTGGCCGGCGTGCACATCTTCTTCCCCGACCCGTGGCACAAGAAGAAGCACAACAAACGCCGCCTGATCCAGGCACCCTTTGTGGCCTCGCTGGTCACGCGTCTCGCGCCCGGTGGCTACCTGCACTGCGCGACCGACTGGCAGCCCTATGCCGAGCAAATGCTGGTGGTGCTGTCAGCCGAACCTGGCCTGCGCAACACGGCCGAGGGCTATGCGCCCAAGCCTGACTACCGGCCGCTGACGAAGTTCGAGAACCGCGGCCTGAAACTCGGCCACGGCGTCTGGGATCTGGTGTTCACCAAGCGCTAATCTGACCAGACCACCGCGCCTGTCCACCAAGTAGCAAGCACGACGATGCCGAACGCGATGCGGTACCAGGCGAATGGTACAAAGTTGTGGGTGGCGATGTAGCGCAGCAGCCAGCGCACGCACAAGAAGGCCGAGATGAACGCGGCCACCATGCCAACAGCCCACATGCCCAAGTCGTCGGCCGATAGCAGCGCACGCTCCTTGTAGAGCGAGTAGACCGAGGCGACCATGAGCGTCGGGATGGCGAGGTAAAAGGTGAACTCGGTCGCCACCTGCCGCGACAGCCCGAACAGCATGCCGCCGATGATGGTGGAGCCGCTGCGGCTGGTGCCGGGGATGAGCGCGAAAGCCTGCGCGATGCCGACCTTCAACGCGTCCAGCCAGTTCATCTCGTCGACGCTGTTGATGCGCACGGCATGCGTGCGGCGCTCGGCCCACAGAATGATGAAACCGCCGAGGATGAAGGTGGTCGCCACCGTCGGTGCGTTGAAGAGCTGCGCTTTCAACATCTTGCCGAACACGATGCCCAGCAACGCCAGAGGCAGGAAGGCAATGGCCACGTTGATGAGCAAGCGATTGGCCTTCGGGTCGCGGCCGATGCCACCCAGCGTGGAGGCGATACGCACGCGAAACTCCCACACCACCGCAAGAATGGCTGCCGACTGGATCACGATCTCGAACAGCTTGCCGCGCGCATCGTTGAAGTTGAGCAGCGACCCCGCCAGGATCAGGTGGCCCGTGCTCGACACCGGCAGAAATTCGGTCAGGCCTTCGACCACGCCCATGACCGCAGCTTTCACCAACAACAAGACATCCACGCGCATTCCCCGGCTGAAAAACGACGGGCGATGATAGCGGGGCAGTTCCCACCTTTCGCTTCACCCTTCTTTACGGCGGACAGGCTGCATTCATATGGCCTCGGTTAGGCTCCGCCTTGACCCTCGGCCACACCACGGCTACATTACTGACTCGTTAGTCAGTATCTCCCCCATGCCCAAAACCCCTCTCGCTGTGCCCCTGCGGCAACGACGCAAAGAAGCTCGCCCGCAAGAACTGCTGGACGCAGCGCTGGAACTCTTCGTCGAAAAAGGATTCGCCGCCACCCGCTCCGACGAAGTGGCGGTGCGCGCCGGTGTCTCCAAGGGCACGCTCTACCTCTACTACCCGAGCAAGGAAGAGCTGCTCAAGGCCGTCATCCGGCAGAACCTGTCTCAGCTGATCGCCGAGGGCAGCGGCATTGCCGGCGAGTTCGAAGGCCCGACCGCCGAGCTGCTCGCATTCCTGATGAACACATGGTGGGAGCGCGTGGGCAACACGCCCGCCGGCGGCATCCACAAGATCATCATGTCGGAGGTGCGCAACTTCCCGGAGATCGCGCAGTTCTACCAAGAGGAAGTGATCCACCCCGCCAACGACCTGCTCGTGCGCACGCTGAAGCGCGGTGTCGAGCGCGGCGAGTTCCGCGAAATGCCGTACGACGAAGTGACGCACGTCCTGTTCGCGCCGCTGATCTTCATGGCCTTGCACAAGCATTCGTTCGGCGCTTGCGAAGGCATCGACCTCGACCCCACCCGCGTCATCGCGGCCCACATCGACCTGGTGCTGCACGGCCTGCTCAAGCGCCCTGCTTCCCGCAAAGGAAAGCAAGGCCCATGAAGCGTTCGCCGCCCGGTGCCAACGGTGCCAAATAAAATGCCCGCCACTCTCTTTCTGCCCCTGCAAGGAACCCCGCCATGAACACCGAGCAAGCCCGCTTCAACATGATCGAACAGCAGATCCGTCCCTGGGATGTGCTCGACACCGGCATCTTGTCGCTGCTGGCCGTGGTCAAGCGCGAAGACTTCGTGCCGCCGGCGTACCGGAGCATGGCCTTCTTCGACACCGAAGTGCCGCTGACCACGCCGCAGCAAGAGGGCCGGCACATGCTCGCGCCCAAGGTCGAAGCGCGCCTGCTGCAAGAGCTGAACGTGCGCCGCCACGAGCGCGTGCTCGAGATCGGTGCCGGCTCGGGCTACATGGCCGCCCTGCTGTCGCACAAGGCACGCCAGGTGGTCACGCTCGAGATCGACCCGGCGCTGGCCAAGATGGCGTCGGACAACCTCAAGCGCGCCGCCATCTCCAACGTCAGCGTGGTCGAGGGCGATGGCTCCAAGCGCCTGCCCACGGCCGGCCCGTTCGACGTGATCCTGCTGTCGGGCTCGGTGGCCGCCGTGCCGCCCGCGCTGATGAACGAGCTGAAGGTCGGTGGACGCCTGGCTGCCATCGTCGGGCAGGAGCCGGTGATGTGCGCCGTGCTCGTCACCCGCCTGAGCGACAAGGAGTTCAACAGCGTCAACCTGTTCGATACCGTGGCGCCGCGGCTGTCGGGCTTCGACGAGCCTTCGCGCTTTCACTTCTGATGCAGCAGGTTCAAGTGCGCGACGTGGCGGCGCTGCTCGCCGGCCTGGGCCAGCAAGCGGGCGGCCCGGAGCCCCTGCTGCTGGACGTGCGCGAGCCGTGGGAAGTGCAGCAAGCTCCGCTCTCGGTGGCTGGCGCACGCACCGTCTGCATCCCGATGCAACAGATTCCGGCCCGCCTGGACGAGCTGGAGCCTTCGCAGCCCATCCTCGGTTTGTGCCATCACGGGGTGCGAAGTCTGCAAGTCGTCGCATTTCTGGAGCGCCAGGGCTACGAGCACCTGTACAACGTCGCCGGAGGTATCGACGCCTGGTCCCGCGAAGTCGACGCATCCGTGCCCACCTATTAAGAATTCAACGCAAGGAACGCTTCCCATGTCCGCTGTTTCCACGTTTCGCCTGCCCCGGCCGAGCCGCCTGGCACTGGCCTGCGCCCTCCTCCTCGGCGCTGCGCCGTTCGCCCAGGCGCAAAGCCTGCAGGAGCTGTACGACACGGCGCGCGGGTATGACGCCACCTACTTGGCGGCGCGAGCGCTGTCCGAATCGGCGCAGGCCAAGGCCGATCAGGCACACGCACTGCGCAGGCCTTCGGTCAATGCCACGGCAGGTGCCAATCGCTCGAGCGTTGAAACGAAGGCCGTCAACGGCACAGGAAACGTCACCTCGGCCGGCCTGAATGCCCAACAGTCCCTGTTCAATCGTGCCAATGACGCCAGCATCTCGCAGGCTGACCTGGGCGTTGAATCGGCAAAGGCTGATTTGCAGATTGCCGATCAGGAACTGATCGTTCGCGTGTCCCAGACCTACTTCGACGTGCTGGCCGCGCAAGATGCGCTCGCCACGGCGCAAGCCAGCAAGAAAGGCATTGCAGAGCAGCTGGCATCGGCCAAACGCAACTTTGAAGTTGGAACCGCCACGATCACCGACACCCGAGAAGCCCAGGCTCGCTATGACTTGGCTACTGCGCAGGAAATCGCTGCTGACAACGACCTACTGACCAAGCGCATTGCGTTGGACCAGCTTGTCGGCCGTACCGGAGTGACCCCAAGACCATTGGTCGTGCCTTTCGCGCCGCCGCCCATCACACCCACCGGTGTGGATGAGTGGGTTTCGTTCACCGACACAGCACCAGCCGTGCGCAAGGCCCAACTCGGCTATGACGTCGCTCAGCTCGAAACGACGAAGGCGCGTGCGGGTCATCTTCCAACCGTCGGCCTGTCCGGCAGCGTCGGCCGCTCACACACGACTGGCGACAATCCTCAGTTGACACCAGGCAACGCCAACACCACCAGCATCGGCGTGCAACTCAACCTGCCGTTGTTCGCAGGCTTCTCGGTGCAAAACCGAATCAAGGAAACGCTGTCGCTTGAAGAGCAGTCGCGCAACACGCTCGAAGCCGCCCGCCGATCGGTGGCCCAGGGCACGCGCCAAGCGTTCTTCGGCGTGCAGTCGCTGCAGGCCCAGGTCAAGGCACTCGAAGCCGCCGAATCGTCGAGCCAGCTCGCGCTTGAAGCCACCCAGCTCGGCTACAAGGTCGGCGTGCGCGTCAACCTCGACGTGCTGAATGCACAAACCCAGCTCTTCACCACCCAGCGCGACCTGGCCAAGGCGCGCTACGACGTGCTGGTGAACAGCCTCAAACTGCGCCAGGCCGCTGGGCAACTCGCTCCCGGGGACGTGGCTGCAGTGAACTCGATGCTCGCCAAGTAAGAGCCTCACGCTCTGCCAAAGGCCCCGCATCGCGGGGCCTTTTCACGCCGGCCGACATGACTGCACAGCCTCCCGGAACAAGGGCCGGGGACGCCGTGCGGTCTTCGGTATCCGGCCCTGGAGTTTTTTCATGGAAGCATTCCTCGTCTCCACCGGTGTGGTCGCGCTGGGCGAGATGGGCGACAAGACGCAGCTCGCCACCGTGGCACTGGCCGCCCGCTACAACGACCTGATCTCGGTGGTCGCCGGCACGACACTCGGCATGCTGATCGCCGACGTGCCCGCCGTATTCATCGGCGACAGGCTGGCGAAGAAGGTGTCGATGAAACTCGTGCACGGCATCGCCGCGGCGATCTTCGCGGCGCTGGGTATGCTGACGCCGTTCAACGTCGGCAAGCTGTTCTGACGCTTCGCGCCTACCGCGGCTGCAGCAGGGGCTCGATCCGTTGCGCCATGCGTTGCGCCGCACCGCGGTGCTGTGCCGCGAACGCGATGGCGCGCCGGGCCACGGCGTCGCGCTCGTCATGGCCGGCCAACTCGAGCGCGCGACCCACGCCCTCGTTCATGTCGACCACGCGAACAGACGCTCCGGCACCGAGCGAGAGCGTCGCCGCCTCCGCAAAATTGAAGGTGTACGGGCCCATCACCACGGGGCAGCCGCAGGCCGCCGCTTCAATGAGGTTCTGCCCGCCCAGCGGCGCGAAGCTGCCGCCCAGCAAGGCCACGTCGGCTGCGCCGTAGTACAGCGGCATCTCGCCCATCGAATCGCCCAGCCACGCGTCGGCATGCAAGGCCTCGCCATCCGGCGCATCGGCCCACCGGCTTCGGCGAGCGAGGACGAGACCAGCACCCTGAACCAGCGCCGCAACCTCGTCGAAGCGCTGCGGGTGGCGCGGCACGATCAGCAGCAAGGGCCGCTGGTAGGCCGGCTGGCGCGCCCACGCAGCGAGCAGCATGGCCTCTTCGCCTTCACGCGTGACGGCGGCCAGCACGACGGGGCGGCCGAGCGCCTGGCGCCAGCTTCGCCCGCGCGCCAGCAAGCCTTCGTCGGGCGTGATGTCGAACTTCAGGTTGCCGCACACCACCACGTCGCGTGCGCCCGAATCGCGCAGGCGCGCGGCGTCGTCTTCGGTCTGCGCCAGCACCAGCGTCAGCGAGGCCGCAGCCGGTTGCATCACGACCGCCAAGCGCTGACCGCGCCGGTGGCTCTTGACGCTGAGCCGCGCATTGGCGAGCACCATGGGCACCTTGGCCTCCTGCGCGGCATGCAGCAGGTTGGGCCACACCTCGGTCTCCATCAGCACACCGACGGCGGGTTTGAACTGCGTGAAGAAGCTCTGCACCACGCCCGGCGTGTCGTAAGGCAGCCAGGCTTGCGCATCGCCCTCGCGCAGCAAGGCCTGGCCCGCTTCGCGCCCCGTGGCGGTGCTGTGGGTCAGCAGAAGGTGCAGCGTCGGATGCAAACGGCGCAACGCATCGATAAGCGCGGCCGCTGCACGCGTCTCGCCGAGCGACACCGCATGCACCCACAACGCACCCTCGCGCGGCTCACCACGGTAGTCGCCCAGGCGCTCACCGATTGCGTGGCGATACAAAGGCTCGGCGCGGCCGCGCCACCACAGGCGCAGCACGTAGACCGGCTTCAGCAGCCGCAACAGATCTGAATACGCCCTGCGGGCGAGCCAGCTGCCGAAACGGCTCATCAATGGCCGATCCGGCGCACGACCTGCCAGGTGGCCCACACCAGGTCGACCTCGGGCGTCGGGTCGCGTTCGATGGCCACCTGGTGCCGGTGGCCATGCGCCGGCAAGGGCCCGGTGCGCCAGGCCGTGGGAAAGTTGTAGAGCTGCACGTGCGGCAGGTTGAGTGCCGTGGCGATGTGGCTCAGGCCGCTGTCGACGCCGATGACGCCTTGCGTCGCGCCCATGCGGTCGACCAGCGCGTCGAGCGCCATCGCCGGCCAGACGATGGCATGCGGGCCGAGTGTGTCTGCCAGGCGCTGGGCACGCGCCAGCTCTTCGGCCCCCGCGTGCGGCAAGGCCACGTCGAACCCCGAGGCCACCATGCGGTGGCCGAGATCGACCCAGCATGACTCAGGCCACAGCTTGTCGGCACGCGAGCTGCCATGCACGAACACCACCGTTGGCCGGTCGGTGCGAACGCCGTGCGATTGCAGGCCGAAATGCGGCGGGCCGCCCACCCGGTAGTTCAAGGCCCGCGCCACCAGCTCGCGCGAGCGGTCGAGCGCGTGGATGCGAGGGGTGATCTCGATGGTCTGGTCGATCAGCCAGCGCGCCGGCAGTTCGTAGCTCGAGCCTTCGGTGCGGTTGGCCAGGCCGAAGCTCGGCCCTTTCGCCATGCGCGCCACCAGCGCCGACTTGGTCAGGCCTTGCAGGTCGATCACCGCGTCGTAGCGCTGGGCCGCGAGCCGGTTGCGAAAGCTGCGCCATTCGGCCCGCACGGCTGATGTCCACCACGCGCGGCGCCAGCGGCGCTGCGCGCATTCGATCACGTCGTCGACGCCCTGCACCCGCCGCACCAGCGGAGCGAAGGCAGGCTCCACGACCCAGTCGATGTACGCGTTGCTGTAGACGCTCTGGATGTCGTTCACCACCGGCATGGCGTGCACCACGTCGCCCAGCGAGGACAACTTGACGATCAGAACGCGCACGAGATCAGTGGGCCGCCGCGGCGACTTGCGCGTCGGGCTTGGCCGCCTTGAGCGCCGCCATCATCTGCGCTTCGATGCGGTGCAGGGCTTCGGGCGTGTGGCCTTCGAAGCGCAGCACCAGCACCGGCGTGGTGTTCGACGCGCGAATCAGGCCGAAGCCGTCGGCGTATTCCACGCGCAGGCCATCGATGGTGATGATCTCCTGCGAACCGGGGAAGTCGGCGTTGTCCAGCAGCCGCTGCACCACCTGCTTGGGCTCGCCTTCGGCGCACGGCACGTTCAGCTCGGGCGTGTTGTAGCTCGTGGGCAGAGCATTCAGCACCTTGCTCGGGTTCTTGCTGCGCGACAGGATCTCGAGCAGGCGCGCCGCGGTGTAGGTGGCGTCGTCGAAGCCGTACCAGCGCTCCGAGAAGAAGATGTGCCCGCTCATCTCGCCGGCCAGCGGCGCCTTGATCTCCTTCAGCTTGGCCTTGATCAGAGAATGCCCGGTCTGCCACATCAGCGGCTTGCCGCCTGCTGCGCGAATGGCCGGCGCGAGGCGCTGCGTGCACTTCACGTCGTAGATGATGGTGGCGCCCTTGTTGCGCGAGAGCACGTCGGTGGCAAACAGCATCAGCTGGCGGTCGGGGTAGATGATCTGCCCGTCTTTGGTGACCACGCCGAGGCGGTCGCCGTCGCCGTCGAATGCGAGGCCGATCTCGGCATCGGTGGTCTGCACGGTGCGGATCAAGTCGGCCAGGTTCTCGGGCTTGCTCGGGTCCGGGTGGTGGTTGGGGAAGTCGCCATCGACCTCGGAATACAGCTCGGTCACCTCGCACCCCAGCGCCCGCAGGATCGAGGGTGCTGATGCACCCGGAATGCCGTTGCCCGAGTCGACCACGATCTTCATCTTGCGCACCAGCTTGCAGTCGCTCGCGATGCGGTGGCGGTATTCCGCCAAGATGTCCATCTTGGCCGAGCGGCCGGTGCCGGTCGCATAGTCTTCGGTCTCGATGCGCTTGCGCAGCGCCTGGATCTCGTCGCCATAAATCGCGCGGCCGGCCAGCACCATCTTGAAGCCGTTGTAGTCCTTCGGGTTGTGGCTGCCCGTCACCTGGATGCCGCTGTTGCAGCCGTGCTTGCCGCGGGTGGCGGCCACGTAGTAGAGCATCGGCGTGGTCACGGCACCGAGGTCGACGACATCGAGCCCCGTCGACATCAAACCCTTGATCAGCGCGGCCACCAGGCCAGGGCCCGACAAGCGCCCGTCGCGCCCCACTGCCACCGCCTTCTCGCCCGCCACCTTGGCGGCACTGCCGAAGGCGCGTCCCAGATGTTCCGCAAACGCCTCGTCGATGGTCTTACCGACGATGCCGCGGATGTCATAGGCTTTGAAGTTGGACGCGGTGACTTGCATGCTGGTGCTCTCCTTAAGGTGGGCGGATTGTAGAGACGGTGATTTCGCAAAAAACGGGCCTGCCGACATGTCCGAAAACGGCGAGTCTGACGAGACTGACTGCCCATAATGGCAGACATGACACTCGATTCCGATGCCGCCTACCAGGTCTTCAAGGCCCGCGACGCCCGCTTCGACGGCCGGCTCTTCGTCGGCGTGACGTCAACCAAGGTCTATTGCCGCCCCGTCTGCCGCGTGCGCACGCCGCGGCGCGAGAACTGCCGTTTCTTCGACACGCCGGCGCAGGCCGAGGCAGCCGCCTTCCGGCCGTGCATGAAATGCCGCCCCGAGGTAGCGCCTGGCCCCGGCCTGGCGTGGACCGTGATGGATGCCTCGCGCACCCTGGCTCGCCAGGCCGCGAGCTGGCTCGACAGCCGTCTCGGCGACGAAGAAGCGCTCTCGATGACCGGCCTGGCCGACCACCTGGGCGTGAGTGATCGCCACATGCGCCGCATCTTCGCCACCGAACACGGCGTGACGCCGCTGCAGTACCTGCAGACGCGCCGGCTGCTGCTGGCCAAGCAGTTGCTGACCGACACGCGCCTGCCGGTCGCCCAGGTGGCACTGGCGAGCGGCTTTCGCAGCCTGCGTCGGTTCAACGCGGCCTTCGTCGAGAACTACCGCATGAGCCCGAGCCGGCTGCGTGGCGAGGTCGACGAAGAAGGCGTGCCGGCCGACGACGCCATCAACGTGCGGCTCGGGTACCGCGCGCCGTATGACATCGCATCGATGCTGCGGTTTCTGGGCCAGCGCGCGATTCCCGATGTCGAGGCGGTCGACGGCTTGTGCATCCGCCGCTCGCTGCGCGCCGGGGCCGTGGCGCCGGTGGCGGGCTGGCTGGAGGCAGAGTTCGTGCCCGAGACGGCCACGCGCGCACCGCATGTACGGCTGAGCTTCGCCCCGACGCTCGCGCCGCACAGCGCACGCTTGGTGGCTGCCGCACGCCGCTGGCTCGACCTCGATGCTTCGCCCGAGGCCATCGACAGCACCCTCGTCGACCTGCCCGGCGCAGCCGGCCTGCGCCTGCCCGGCTGCGTGGACGCCTTCGAGATGGTGGTGCGGGCGGTGCTCGGCCAGCAGGTCACGGTGGCGGGTGCGCGCACGCTGGCCAAGCGCTTCGTCGACCGGTTCGGCGAGCCTCTGACAACACCGTGGCCCGAGATCTCGCACACCTTTCCGTCGCCTGCTGTGATCGCGCAGACGCCCATCGAGCACATTGCCGAACTCGGCATCATCCGCGCGCGGGCCGGCGCCATCATCGCGCTTGCACAGGCCTGGCCCGAGATCGCCGCGAAGCTGCACACGCAGCACCAGCCCGAGGCGCTGATCGAGACGCTGCATGCCCTGCCCGGCATCGGCCCGTGGACGGCCCACTACATCGCGATGCGTGCGCTCGGCTGGCCCGATGCCTTTCCGCCCAAAGACGTGGCGGTGCTGAACGCGATGAAGCCGTTGTTCGGCGTCACCACCCAGCGCGAAGCCGATGCGCTGATCGAACGCTGGCGGCCGTGGCGCGCTTATGCCGTGCTGCGGCTCTGGAACACATTGACTTGAAGGAACTCACCATGTCATCGACCCCATCCTCCCCCACGAAAAAGATTGCCATGCACTGCACGGCACAAGCTCACCTGCCCTCGCCGCTTGGGCCCATCCTGCTGGCCCGCACCGAAGCCGGCCTCGCCGGGGCATGGTTCGAAGCACAGAAATGGCACCCCGAGCCGCTGGACGCACCGGAGCGACCCGACGACCCGCTGCTGCAACTGGCCGCCCAGCAGATCGCCGAATACTTTGCGGGCGAGCGTTCGCACTTCGATCTACCGCTCGACTTGCACGGCACCGACTTCCAGCGCTCCGTGTGGCAGGCGCTGTGCCACATCGAAGCGGGTGGCACGCAAAGCTATGCCGCGGTGGCACGCAGCCTCGGCTCCCCGCAGGCCGTGCGCGCCGTGGGTGCCGCCGTCGGCCGCAACCCGGTCAGCGTGATCGTGCCCTGCCACCGCGTGGTGGGCACCGACGGCAGCCTCACCGGTTACGCCGGCGGCCTGGAGCGAAAGCGTGCCTTGCTGGCGCTGGAAGGGGCGCTGTGAAACGGTCCGACCTGCTGGAGTTGCTGACGCTCGCCGCCGTGTGGGGTGCGTCGTTCCTGTTCATGCGCGTGGGTGCACCGGAGTTCGGCGCCGTGCCGCTTGCTGGCCTGCGCGTCATCGGCGCGACGCTGGTGCTGATGCCCCTGCTCATGCTCCGCGGGCAGATGGCATCGCTCCGCACGCACTGGCGGCCGATCCTGCTGGTGGGCGTCACCAACTCCGCGCTGCCCTTCATGTGCTTCAGCTACGCGGCGCTCACCATCAGTGCGGGGCTGAGTTCGATCTTCAATGCAGCCACACCGCTCTTCGGAGCCGCCATCGCGTGGTTGTGGCTACGCGACAAGCTCACGCCCTTGCGCACGCTGGGCCTCGTCATCGGTTTTCTCGGCGTGTTCGGCTTGGCCTACTCCAAGGCCAGCGTGAAAGCCGATGTCGACGGCGCTCGCGTGGCGCTGGCCACCTTGGCCTGCATCGTCGCGGCCCTGTCTTACGGCTTCTCGGCCAATTTCGCCAAACGCTACCTCACCGGCGTGCCGCCGATGGCCGTCGCTGCCGGTAGCCAGCTGGGCGCGGCCGTGGTGCTGGTCGTGCCCACGTTCGTGCTGTGGCCCTCGGCGATGCCCAGCGCAGCCGCGTGGACGAACCTGGCGCTGCTGGCCACCGTGTGCACCGGCGTGGCCTACGTGCTGTTCTTTCGCCTCATCGCCCACATCGGCCCGGCCAACGCGATCACGGTGACCTTCTTGATCCCCGCCTTTGCGATGGCGTGGGGAGCTCTCTTCCTGGGTGAATCGCTGACGCCACAGATGGTGGTTGGATGCGTCGTGATCCTGGCCGGCACCTCGCTCGCGACGGGCTTTCTGCCGCGGCCGGCTCAGGCGGGCGCGAGTTCCTGACGTAGGCGCTTCGCGCGGCGCCAAAGCAGCGACGCGATCGTCAGGTTCAGCAAGTTCCAGCCGATGCCGTTGACGAAGGCGGCCTGGTACGAGCCCGTGAGGTCGAACACCTTGCCCGACATCCAGCCGCCGAGCGCCATGCCCAGCAGCGTGCACATCAGCACGGTGCCCACGCGGGCACCCGCCTCGGCCGGCGGAAAGTGCTCGCGCACGATGATGGCGTACGAAGGCACGATGCCGCCCTGGAACAGGCCGAACATCGCCGAGATCACATACAGCGACACCAGCCCGTTGAAGGGCAGGAACAGCAGCAACGCAAGACCTTGCAGCACGGAACCCAGCAGCAAGGTGCGCAGCCCGCCGATGCGGTCGCAGATGGCCCCCGAGATCAGGCGGCTGACGATGCCGCAGGCCAGCATCAGCGACAGCATCTCGGCACCGCGCGCCGCGCCATAACCCAGGTCGCCGCAATAGGCCACGATGTGCACCTGCGGCATCGACATCGCCACGCAACACGCCACGCCGGCCACGCACAGCAGCGCCTGCGCCGCACCCATCGACAGACCGAAGGGCCGTGTGGACGAGACAGCCGGAGCACCGGCCGACGTGCCCACCACCGCCGCTGGCGGGCGCGGCCGCATCATCAGCGCGAGCAGCGGCATCGTGACGGCGCAGAACGCAGCCAGGCCGAAGTAGGTGTGGCGCCAGCCGACGCTTTCGATGAAGTGCTGCACGATGGGCGGCCAGATCGCGCCGGCCAAGTAGTTGCCGCTGGCGCAGATGGCCACCGCGATGCCGCGGCGGCGCACGAACCACAGCGAGGTGTCGGCCACCAGCGGCGCAAACGTGGCCGAGCTGCCCAGCAGCCCGAGAAGCACGCCGTGCGCCGTCGAGAAGAACCAGATGTTGTTGGCCGAGCCCGCCGCCACGAAGCCGAGGGTCAGGCCGGCGGCGCCGATGAGCACCGGCACCATCACGCCGAACCGGTCGGCCAGCCGCCCCATCAGAATGCCGCCGACGCCGAACCCGATCATCATCGCCGTGTACGGCAGCGAGGCATCGGCCCGCGCCACGCCGAACTCGGCCTGCACCGCCGGCAGCACGACCGCCACCACATACATGCTTCCGCTGCCGATGGTCATCAGTGCCAACGTGACCATCAAACGCATCCAGGCGTAACGGGAATCGGCTTCGTGCTGGGTCATCTGGAAAGAACTCGTTACCTGTGAGCGTGAATGCGGCAGGACTTGGCGGCTACGCGGGCAGCCGCCTATGGGAGAACCCTGCGTTTGATGATGTAATGAGCCGCTCTTCGGCACCTGCCGAGGGCAGACCTCCCGGACACACGTTGTCATGCCCGTTGTTGCAGTTGTCAATCGAAAAGGTGGAAGCGGAAAGAGCACGCTCGCCGCGCACCTCGCCGCCTATTGCGCTCACAACGGCCTGCCCGTGATGTTAGGCGATGTCGACAAGCAGCAATCGACGCAAGCCTGGCTCCGGCTGCGCTCGACGCAAGCCACGGTCAATCGCTCGCCCCTCGTTGGCTGGACGGTCGACCCGAAGAGCGTGCTGCGTGCACCCACCGGTGTGTCGCACGTCGTGCTCGACACCCCCGGCGGCTTGCGCGGCTTCGAGCTGGCACGGGTGGCCATGTTTGCCGATGCGATCCTGATGCCGGTGTGCAACTCGGTGTTCGACCGCGAATCGGCCGCGGCCTGCTACGCCGAGATGATGACGCTGCCGCGCATTGCCAGCGGCCGCTGCGTGGTGGCCGCCATCGGCATGCGGCTCGACGCCCGCACCAAGGCTGCCGAGGTGGTGCAGAGCTGGGCCGAACAGCAGAAGCTGCCCTTCCTCGGCGTGCTGCGCGAGACGCAGAACTACGTGCGCTGCATTGAACGCGGACTCACACTGTTCGACATGCCCGCAGCCAAGGTTCAAGATGACCTCAACCAGTGGGCGCCCATCATCGACTGGCTGCAACCCATCCTCCGGCCAGCGCCTCGCGCCGCTGAAGCCGTGCCGGTCACCGCAGCACCCGTTCCGGCGCCCAATGGCTCGCGTTTCGACAGCCTCAAACCCGCACAAGGTTCTCTTTCACTGAACAGGGATCAGAGCCTGGAGCAACTGGACAAGGTGGCTGCCGCAGCCGCGCCCCCCGCACGCGCGGGGGTGATGAACCGCGTCGGCAGCTTGCTCGGCTCCCTGCCCGTGCCGCGTTTCCTGCAGCGCTGAGAGCGCTCGGCCTGCTCGCAAAAGACAGTTTCGGAGAATGAAGAGCAAGTTCGCTGCACTGGATGGCATCCGCGGGCTGGCTGCGCTGTTCGTGCTGACGCGCCACACATCGGGCTTCTGGGGTTTTCTGCCGGTTCACAGCCACATTGCCGTCGACATCTTCTTCCTGCTCAGCGGCTTCGTGATCGCCCACAGCTACGAAAGCAGGCTGGCGCTCGGCACCTTGAGCACACGCGACTTCATCGTCACGCGCGTGATCCGGCTGTATCCGATGTACCTGTTGGCCGCCTTCGTGGCCATCATGCTGATGCTGGGTACGTTGACGGGCCTGGAGCCGAGCCGGCTCATCGTGTTCAACGGGGTGACTGCATTGCTGATGCTTCCGCAATTCAGCCTGCACGACGCAGCGATGTTCCCGCTGCTGGGCGTCACCTGGTCTCTGTTCTTCGAGCTGATCGTGAACCTGCTGTACGTCTTGACGCGGCCCGCGCTGACGTCGAAGGTGCTTGCCGCCATCGTGGTCGCATGCGCCGTCATCATTGCCGTGGTCGCCTACCGGCGCGGCGGGCTGGATTACGGGCGGCTGGGCACGCCGGTCGAAGTGATCGCCGGCCTGTCGCGTGCGACCTTCGGCATCCTGTTGGGCGTGCTGCTGTATCGGCACCGACAAGCGGTGTGGAAGGCCTTGCCGCAGAAGCTGGGGCCTTATGGCGCCACGGCGATGCTCTGCTGCATCCTGTCGCTGCCGTCCGCAGGTCGGCTCAACACGACGATCGAACTGTTCGCCGTCTTCGTGCTGTTCCCGATCCTCGTGATGGCAGCCGCGCGCACCGAACCCCAGGTGGGCGTCAGGCTCATGACCGTGCTGGGGATCGCGAGCTACCCGCTGTACCTGCTGCACCCGCTCTTCGCCGAGATATTCATTCTGTGGATGCCTGCTGCCGTACGAGCCTACGCGCCGATCTCCGGTGTCGTATTCATGCTGCTCATGGTCGCCTTGTCGCTGGCGCTCGAGCGCTTCATCGACCTGCCGATTCGCAAGGCCTTGAGCCGGCGGTTTCTGCACGCCAAGGCACAGCCTCAAAACGCAGTGCCTGCCTCTGGCGTCGCCTAGAAACTCGTCAGCAGCATGAAGGCCACGGCCAGCGCCATCACACCGGTGGCGACCCAGCCGAAGAAGCGGTGGCGCCAGCTGATGGTGAGCGTGCCCATGATGCGCTTGGACTGGCCGATCCACATCATCACCACCATGATGGGCACCGAAATCACGCCGTTCACCACGGCGCTCCAGACCAACGCCTTGATCGGGTCGACTTCGAGCGTACTCATCAGCGTGCCGATGACCGTCGCCACGATGATGATGGAGTAGAAGCCCCGCGCTTCGCGAAAGCCGTGCGACAGCCCGGACTTCCACCCGAACACCTCGCTGACCGCGTACGCCGCCGAGCCAGCCAGCACCGGCACGGCCAGCAGGCCGGTGCCGATGATGCCGAGGGCGAACAGCGCGAAAGCAAACTCGCCCGCCACCGGCCGAAGCGCCTCGGCCGCTTGAGATGACGTCTGGATGTTGGTGATGCCCTGCTGATTGAGCGTGACGGCCGTCGCGATCACGATGCACATCGCGATCACGTTCGAGAGAATCATCCCGACGTAGGTGTCCTGCTTGATGCGCCCCAAGTGCTCGGCGGCGTATTCCGGGTGCAGGCGAAGCTTGGCAGCCTCGGGGCGCCGGTGGTTGTCTTCCACTTCCTGCGCGGCCTGCCAGAAGAAGAGATACGGACTGATGGTCGTGCCGAGAACAGCCACCACCATCGAGGCATATTCGTTGGGCGTGACGCCGGGCGGAAAGTAAGCCCACGGCGTGACGCCTTCGCGGATCACTTGCTTCCACGGAACCGAGACCGACAGGATCACTGCCACGTACGAGAACAACGCGAAGGTCAGCCACTTCAAGATGCGGACCGAGCGCTCGTACGAGAAATAGACCTGCCCCGCGATGGATACCGCACCGAACCCGACGATGTAGAGCACCTGCGGGCCACCCGCCAGCAACCGCAAGGCCTCGCCCATGGCGCCGATGTCGGCCGCGATGTTGATGGTGTTGGCAACGACGAGCAGCCCGATCAGCAGCAAGGTCAGCCACCGCGGGCACATCTTCCCGATGTTGGCTCCGAGGCCTTCACCGGTCACCCAGCCGATGCGGGCCGACAGCATCTGGATGCCGATCATCAGCGGCGTCGTCAGCAGCAGCGTCCACGCAAGCCCGAAGCGGAACTGCGAGCCGGCTTGCGAATAGGTGGCGATGCCACTCGGGTCGTCGTCAGCCGCACCGGTGATGAGGCCGGGCCCGAGACGGCGGGCGAACTCATTCAGCCTTGGATTGCTCATCACGACCCCGCAACACGGGCGCGACGAGAACGTGAGCCCAACGACTGCAGAAATGGAAAAAGCCGTTGCGGGTCAGTGACTCACAACGGCTTTTCTTTCGTTTGGCGGAGTGGACGGGGCTCGAACCCGCGACCCCCGGCGTGACAGGCCGGTATTCTAACCAACTGAA
>Ga0307515_10001262_pt1 | contig 57691 bp, 51 predicted proteins | sample 17_EM_MG_FD_194513 | JGI IMG/M metagenome (GOLD analysis project Ga0307515, IMG submission 194513) | Populus trichocarpa ectomycorrhiza microbial communities from riparian zone in the Pacific Northwest, United States - 17_EM | ecosystem: Host-associated > Plants > Roots > Unclassified | place...
ACAGACAGTAGGCATAAATAGGTAGGTATAGGTAGGTAGGTATAGATAGACAGACAGATAGATAAATAGGCAGGTAGGTAGGTAGGCAGGCAGGCAGGCAGGTAGGTAGGCAGGTAGGCACTAGGCTAATTAACGATTTAGAAGCTCTAAGTAGATAGCTCTATATTTTATATAGTTATAATATAAATATATTTAAAAGTATATTATAGCAATCTATAGGAAACGTGCAAAATATATAAAATGTATAAAATGTGTAAAACGTACGAAACGTGTAAAACGTATAAAACGTATAAAATGTATAAAATGTACAAAACGTGCAAAACGTACAAAACGTACGAAATGTGCGAAATGTGCGAAATGCAAGGGCTACGTACAGGCTTCGCGCGGATTACCGTAAAAAATATAGGCTTTACGCAGGTTGCTGCAAACTGCCGCAAAAAATATAGGCTTCGCGTGGGTTGCTGCAAACCGTCGCAAACCGCACAGGACCATATACGACCACCGCAACCGTACAGTTTGCAGCAAATTGCCGCAAATTGCTGCAAACCGCAACAACGAGCCAAAAAAAAAATTTCCTGATGTTAGGCAACTACTCCACCAGTTATTATTACATTATTAACTTTAACTTACTTCACCTATACACCTAGCCTAATAACGAGCCTATTATAGTTCTTGCTATAAGGTTCCGTTACAACGGAAGCTTTATAGTTTATTAAGTAGGAGCTTATATCATATTAAATTACGCTTTTTATAATAGCGTAATTTTAGACCCTATAATAACCTTATATGTTATTAATAACAGAGTAAGATTTGTAGATAATATCCGACTGGCTAGAAAGCAGTTATATATAGAATTAGGTATAAAAATATTAAAAGCTTTAGAATAGCTAAAGTCATACTTATTACCCTATTAGGAAAGCAGAAGATCTATTTAATTAACGCGGCGTATATATTAGAATTTTATATAAATCTAGTTTATAATTACAGACTTAATAAAAAGGGTGTCTTTTGGTATAATAAGGGCAACTACCTCTACCGTCGCGGTAGTAAGAAGTTCGCATATTATGGATATTACTATAGTTAGATAACCCTTAAATATAATAAATTAAAGCCGATAATAGAGGACGCGTCCTTTACGGCTTAATTAATGGATCCTCTACTAAATTAAAAGGTAGATAGACGATTTTAGTATAGTCAACTTAGATATATAGGAAGTGCTATAATTAAGCGACTACCTAAGGAAGTAACTAGGGCGATTCTAATAATTATTTATTACTTAACGTCCGATTTGGATCCCTATTAGGCCCACGCAGACTACTCCTTATATATATATAGGGAGAAAACTCTATTTAAGAAAACCCTGTAATCTATCTCCCTGCCTTTTGGGACTCGCCTATAAGGCGCCTGCGGGGCGCCTGCGAGTCACCTATAGTGCTCCTACTACCTTACTTTTTAACCTCCTTAGGAACTACTGCTGCCGTAATAAGCCTATAGACGCGCTAGTATTGCACACTTTACTCTACTACTGTAGAGTCATTAGGGGGCGCCCATTGCTCGCCCCCTCCGCCCTTTATTACTATTTCCCTAGTAACCCAGAACTGGTTTAGTATATTTTAGCTAATAAGCCACTAGGTAACCGCCTTAAGGCCTTTTTATATTAAGAGCAGTGTATTATAGTTCTCTGTGCTAGCTACTAAGAGTATTACTTCTTAATTAGTACGTAAGGGGCATAATAGTATTACGTATTTTGGTGTCTGTCTTAGCCAGCCACATTCGCATCTTAGGCTACCTATTAGGACACCTACCCAGTAGAGCCAGTCTTTTAGTCCTATTATTCCTGTTCTTAAGAGTATTGCTATTATATTTTCTGCCTTTATTAGGCCTTCTTAGAGCCCTAAAATATTTACCCCCTATAGCGTTAACTATGCTACGGCTTAGGTTCCTCTTACCTTAGTTAGCCTCTATACCTTTAACTCCTATATACCTCTCTAGCGTTAGTTTAACCAGTATTATATTATAGTAGATGGTTTCCTAGCGTTCTTTTATACTCTGCTTTGGCTCCTTTCTCTCTCTTGCTATTATCTTTACTGGCCTCTTACGCGTCTCCCTTCCTCCTTTATATAGGCCTAGGCCCTAAAGCAGCACCATTCTTCTTCTACTTTCTTTACTTATTTCTCTAATATATCTTCCCTACTTTAGGGTTATTAGTTTATTCTCCTACGGGGCGCCCTAGGGTCCCTCTATAGTTTATTTAGGCGTGTCTTAATATACTTTATAACATTAGAGTTACGTTTATTTTGCGCCCTTTATATTGCAGCGGCTTTAATATATAGTTATAGGGGGGGAATATTAGCTTCCTTCTTAAGCAGTGCTGTGGCCGTTCGCTTATATGCGCCTATTATACTCCAAAGGTAGGCTATTTAGACCTTTTAGAGTAGTTTAAGGAGCGACTTAGGGGGGCCTTTCTTAGATTCTCTAATGGCCTAAATACTGGACCTATATGTTATGGTTGGCCGGATAACTGCTATATATAGTAGGCGTGACCTCTAAAAGCATAGACCCTATATAGAATTAACGATCCTAGATAATATGATATACTGTACTTAGCCCTTACGGGCCGCTTGTACCGCATATGCGCTCTACTAAAGCTTACTATCTACCCATACTTCTAATACCCTTAAGCCCTAAACTAGTTAACCCCTAAAGCCTTAAATGCGAATTATATGCTAAAGATCTGTAGATTGGTTGCGTTTTCTTATAAAATAAATTAGCTAGTATTTCTCTAGTAAGAATTGGACTCTATATTGTCTTGCCTATTCTATATAGGTGTTATAAGCTTTCTCTAGTATTCTGCAATTCTCTACGGCTGTTAGCCCGTATATAATTAGGTTTATATTATTAACAAAGCCTATCCCCTAGGTCGCCCCTTTCTTAAAGAAGTTAAGCAGGTTGCTTATAAAGAAAAGGAAGAGTATAGGCGAGAGGGGTAATCCTTATAGTATTCCTATTGTAACTGCGATAGGGGGGCTCTGGTATCCGCTAAAAACTAGTAATATTTCTTTCTAATCTATAAACCCTTAAACAAATTATATAATCCATTCTAGGAAGCCTTTTACCTTAAGGATATATAGGAGACGCTCGTGGGGTATGTTATTATAGGCGCCACTAATATCTAGGCTAAGCATTAATACTATAAAGTCCCTTCGCATCGCCCATACGGATTTAATGGTGGTAGCGAGTAGCATAAGTGCTAATAGTGTTAAGCGGTTCTTTCTTGCCCCTATTTGGCTCTATAGTAGTAGGGCATATTCCTTAGCCGTATCTACTATACGGTCCGCTATTACCTTTTTTAAGATCTTACTAAGGGTGTTTTCTAAGGCAATAGGGCGGTAGCTTCCTGGGATTAAGTAATCTACTTTACCTTCTTTTTATAGGATAACCGTCGTTATAGATCTTCCGAGTCGCGGGTAGTAGCCTATAGTAAAGCATACTCTAGCTATATCTATAAGCTAGGGTACTATAAGTGGTCTATAGGTCTTTAGGGCCTTATTTAGAATCCTATCTAGTCCTAGTGCTATATTATTTAAAAGGCGGCTAATAGTTCTAGCCATTTCCTCTATTATTATGTCGCTGTTAACCCGCAGGCAAGTTACCGGTGTTTTACCTATAATATTACTAAGGTCTGCTAGAGCTGGTTAAGGGAAGAACCTTTCTATAAGGATTTTTGCCTTCTTATTATTATTATTAGTAGCCTATAATTCCCCTACTCTTTATAGGGGTAGTAGGTATAAATCTTTTGCTAGTTACCCTACCTTTTTCTTTACCTATTTTGCTATAGCCTACAGGCCCTTATTATAGGGGAGGCTCAGGTTAAAAGTATGCTTATTTATAAATTGTCTCCAATTATTCCTTACTTCTTTTTTTAGGGTATTCTTTAACTAGTTTCTTATATCTTTATATTATCTTTTATCTTTAGGGTTGTGGCTACTTAAGTATTTCCTTCTTACTCGTTGTTGGCTAGCTATAAGAACCGCGTATTATGCGGACTATGCGTATTACGCGTAGGGGCCCAGTCTTAAGACTGGGCAGTGCTTTTCTAACCTATTTTTAATTGCTGCCTAGATCCTTTCTAGTCTTTAGTTAATTTCCTTAGGGGTAGCTAATAAGCCTCGCTTATTTAGTATTAGGTGGATTTCTTCTAGGTCTTAGAGTTATTATTTAACTATATTAAGGAAGCTATCTGCCTTAAGCATCCTTATTATGTATCTTTTGCTATTTAGTTACGCCTTAATATCTAAATCTAGCTATATCTGGATGGGGATATAGTCTAAAGTAAGTGCCTATTCTTCTTTAGGGTTATACCTTTTAAGTCTCTAATATAGGCCTTTGTCTATAAATATAAGGTTAATTATACTTTTAGCAGATCCTTATTGCCATATAATTACTCTAGGGGGGGTAGCTAGCTTAAGGCCCCAGGTGTCTATAGCTTTTAGTAGGCACTCTGCCTATTATTTAGCAGCGACGTAAATACCCCCCTACCGCGGGTAGTGGAGGTTTATGTCTCCTAATAGGATAAACTCTATGCCTTCGGTTTTAAGTAAGCTTATTACTAATATAATATTCTCTATTTATAGGACCCCTTCGACCCTAGGGTTATATATATTAATAATTTATACCGGTCCTCTATATATCTAGATTGTTATAACTGTAATATCTAGATTAACTGCCTGCTATAACTATAAGGATAGGCTGATAGTCTTGCTAATCATAAAGCACACGCATATAGCTACTTTTGGTTCGTATAGGAGCTGGAATCCTTAGGGGCAGTATGTTAATTATATATAGGTATTATAGTATAGCTCTTATATAGTAAGGATATAGTGTTTCCCTAGGTCTAGGCTGTCTAGTAGGGGCCTTATAAGACGGTGGTTTGTGTTGCTACAGTTATACTGTATAATGGATAGGTGGCGGACCCCCAGTAAGGGTCCTTCGCCTCTCTATTATTCCTCGCTTCTTCTATTTCTATTTTCTCTAGGATATTTAGAACTTCTATCTCTTATATCTATACCCTAGTTACTACTTATTTTATATAGAGCTTTCTATTCCTATATCTTATATTCCTACTAGCGCTTCTATATCTAAATCTATTATTATCTCCGGTTCTTCCCCTATTCTTACTAGTTAGCTATACGCCCTTTAAGAGTCGGCTACAAATGTTATATTTGCCGCGTTAAGTCTAATTCTTAATTGTTCTGGTTTTAAGCTTACTATAGCTGTCTATAAGGGTCTTCCTATAGGGCGTCCTCTCCCTTGTGTCCCCTGTAATCCTTATATCCCTATACGGTCTAGTAATATCGCGCGGCGTTACTTCTGGCCCGTTAAGGCTTAGAATAGCTGGCTTAGCCCCCTAGTATTAAAGGTAGAAAACGATAGAAAGGCACCTGCGCTCCCCTAACTTATTACCTGTTATTTCTATTTATATAACCTTGCGTATAGTTATTCCCGTAGCTGTTAAGCCCTTACCTTCCGTCTCCTGTATTTAATACAGTCTTCTCTCTCCTATGCCTTATATATGCTTTAGTGGTAGTTTACATATTTTATTTAGTCTTAATTTAAGTAGTGTCTTGTATTATAGGGGCCTATATAGTGGCCGTAGTATACCTATACTGCGTATATGGATTAGGTATATCCCTATTATACGCAGCAATAGCATTATTCTAGGCGTAGTCTATAGTTATAGAGCCTTGTGTTATATATAAGGCCGTTTATAATTATTCCTTTTTAGATAAGGAGTTTTTATATTCCTAGTGTATATATACTAACGATAAGGGAGCTATACGTTCGTCCGGCGTCTCCCTAGCGAGTCTTTAGCGACCCTTATATCCTCTCGTTATTCTTATTATTTACTTAGTTTGCATTTTCCTATCGAAGCTATTAGATTCGGGTAATCTCGAGTCTTAGTATAAGGCGTTCCGTTTGTCTTACTATCTCCTATATAATTGCTATATTGTCCACCTAGCGTCCCTTTTCTACCCTAAGGCTTATAGAAACCGCTAGGACTTTAACTAAATAATCTTTGCGGAGTACTTTTATGCCAATACGTTCTCCTAGCCTATCTCCTACCCTTATAGCTCGTTCCTTTACCTATTAGTCTTTTAGGGTGACTCTAATATCTCCGCTCCTAAGGTGTTAGACCATAATAGCGTTATAAACCTCTTTACAGATTTCTATAAGGACTTCTATTTCTAATTATCCCCTAAGCCCCTCTACTTTTTCTATATTTGGTTATATTATAATTATATACCCGGTTGTTGTTTTAAGGGGGGTAAGTTCCCTATACTATAAAAGTGCAGTTACGGCGGCCTAGGTGCGGTTTACCGGTAAAGGGGGGTTTTATTTATTTTTAATTTTGCTTAATTATTAGAGAATTTAATTAAGGGTTTACTAGAGGGGCGCTTAAGGTTCGCTAGACTAGCGGAGCCATTCTACTAGCTGCGTTAGATTGTTATAGCTAACGGTTACTTCCCCGTAATTCTAGGTACTAGACGTATCTAGTAGGCTTTATATTTTGTTAGATGCCTTCTTAATAAAGGTATTTCCGCTTTATGGTGTGGCATTCGCCCGTCTTTATTGTGGAGGGCTATTGTTAGGCGTGGTTCTGGCGGTCGCGCGCGAGTGCGAACCACCGTCGTTTGATGTGTGCCTCCCCTGCGATGCATGCATCTTAGGGGGATTCTCTAGGTGTTTTGCAGGGTTCTTTTGGTTAGTTTTAGTCTTTTTAGGCTAGGTGCAGCAAGAGCTCCTTTTTTTTAGTTTAACTTATATACCTAGGCTTAATAGAAACTTAGTATAGGGCGATTCTATAAGGCCCTATAATAATTAAATATAAGACTTATATAGTTAGCAAAGCTTATAAGATTATATTAAGAAGGACACCTATAAATAAGGCGATAAAACCTTTCTTCTATATATATATAGATTTAATTTAGGGAATTAAAGCCTATAACGGATATAAGTACGTAATCCATTTCCTTAATAATTTAGTTTAAATAAATAAGGTTAAGATATTTGTATAGAAGTTATTAACCACCTAAGCAATTATTAAATATTGTAATATAGTTAAACGACGCTACGGCTTTAAAGTTACTATAATTTATATAGATAATAAGTTATTACTTAAAGGTAAATTTAATAACTGGACCGCCGAAAAAGGTATTACAGTAGAGTACTTAGCTCTAAATACACTAGAACAGAACGGTCCTGCGGAATATTTTAGGGGGGTAATTATTATAAAGTCTTAATACATGTGGATTAAAGCTTAACTACTAGAAGAGCTCTAGCCTAAGGTTTTTAAAGTAGCAGCGTATATAACAAATAGGACACTAAGCCGACAGCTTAACTAGAAGACGCCCTTTAAAAAGCTTTAATTAGTAATAGGCCTTTTACCAACTAAGCCAAATATAGCTTACCTACGCGCTTATAGCTATAAAGCCTACCTACTTAAATATAATATTCCTCGTACTTAAAAACTTGTTCCTAGAGCCTATATTAGGTATCTAGTAGGGTATAACTTAATAAATATCTTTTAAATATATATACTAAGCGAAAAGAAGGTAATTTAAATAAGAGACGTTACGTTTAATAAGCGACTTGTCTATAATAATAGCAAGCTAAATCTTGCAAATTTGCTTTAAAAAAAAGCCGATTAAATACTAGAGGTAATTAATATAATTAACCCAGAAAGGACGCTTTAAGAAGACTTAAATAAGGATAAGGACAATAAAATTTTTAATAAAATTTAAGTGGGAACTAATGGAAATTAATAGGTGGATTTTAGTAGAAATTAGAAATAGATCGTTAATTGTAAGTAGATAGACACTTAAGGTAATAACTTAATTATAGCAGACACCTTAAAGAACGATCCTTTACCTAGCCTTCCTATACTAGAACTAACGCTAGAACCTTAATTAAATCCTATAAATATAGGCCCCTTAAGCTCCTTAAGCACCTCTAGATCCTCCGCACCCTCTACCTATTAACGCCCTAGATTTAAATATATTAAAATTAACCTAGAGAAGTTAAAGGAAGAAGATACAGCTAAGGTCTCTAAAGACAATATAATTAAAGAAAGAAGATTAAAGAAGCTACCTAAATAATATAGAGCTTATTTAACTTACCTTAAAGAGGTGGATACCTTCTAACCGCTTTAAGCAGCCTTAAATACTAAAGGAAAATACACCGTAATAAGCTTCTACCTTTACCCAAAAACTGGAAGGAGCTGCTAACTTACTAATATAAGGTAGAGTTTCTAGTAGCTGCTATAAAGGAGTATACGGATCTTAATAATTGTAAAACATTTAAAATCGTAGATAAAACTAAATCTATTAAAACGGTACCTATTACCTGGGTATTTACCTATAAGATAGATACTAATGGATATCTTATAAAGTTTAAAGCTTAACTTTATATAAGAGGTAATCTATAATAGTTAATCTATAAAGATATATATGCAGCAACTTTAGCAGCTAAAGTCTTCAGAGCTCTCGTAGTAATTATTATAGCATTTAATTTAGATATCTAGTAGGGTAACGCTGTTAACGCGTTCGTAAACAGCCTAATTAATAAAATCGTCTATATTAAATATCTAGATAGATTTACTATTAAGGGCAAATATTTACTACTATATAGAGCTCTCTACGGACTTTAACAATTGCTACGTCTTTAGTATAATAACTTTAGTAATTAGCTCGTTAAATTAAGGTTAAAGCCCGTTAGTAGTAAGCTGTGCCTTTACTATAATTACTTACTAATTGTATTCTTTTATGTGGACAATATCTGCGTCGCCTCTATTAGAGAAAATTAATTAGAGCTTTAAGGAAGCACTAATAAAGAAGTATAAGATAAAGGACCTAGGTAACCTATCCTAGTTTTTAGAAATTTAAATTATAAAAGATAGAACTTAAAGAAAGCTTTAGCTCTATTAAGACTCCTATATTAAGAAAATTGCTAATATATTTTACCTAACTAATATACGCTTAGTTAGTATACCTATAAGTACTAACAAGCTCCTACCTAACCTAGAGGAAGCTTTAAAATAGGAGATTTACATCTATTAAAGGATAATTGGATTACTTTTTTATCCGACCTATATTACGAGACCTAATGCAGCTAGAGCCTTAAGCAAGCTATTAAAGTTTCTACAAAACCCCTTACCTCTATATAACGCCGCGGCCTATTAAGCAATTACCTACCTCTATTAGATAAGGACACTTGCGATTAAATACTTAGGTTAGAATATAGGAAGTTAAGCTTTTATAGAAGTAAGTAACGCAGCGTTTAGAGATAATTTAATAAGTAAACGTAGCATAGAAGAATATTTGTTTACCCTATTTAAAGAAGTAATTAATTAGCGCTCTACTAAGCAGACGCTAGTAACAAAGTTAAGTACAGAGGTAGAGCTTATAGCTCTATCTTATATAGAAACGGAGTTAATCTAGTAAAGTCGCTTCTTTAAAGAAATTAAATTATCTTTAGATAAGGAGCAAATAATTAGCTGCGATAATTTATAGATAATTAGACTGCTTATAAAGGACGGATAAAAGCTCTCTATAAAGCTTAATACGTTAATATATACTATTACTAGCTCTGCTAAGAAGTATGTAATAGCCAAATTAAAATTAATTAGACGCCTATAGCTGCTATAGTTATAAACGGCTTAATAAAGGCCCTACCGCGTTAGAAGTATAAGGCGTTCGTTTAATAGTTAAACCTCGTTAATATTAAGGATCTAATTTAATTCGATTTAAATAATATTAGGTAAAATAACTATGGAGGATTTCCTTTAAAACTTAATACCAAATTGCCTATTATAACTTTTTGTTTTATTTTCTATCTAGCTGCTTAGTCTTAACTAAGCAGCTAGGGGGGTGTGTTAACCGTTAAGGTCACTCTTAGGTACTACCTTATGACTTACTACCTTGTTCTCGTATGTCTTACTACTGTCTTAGTTAACGACTCGGTTAACGACTTAGTTAACGATACGGTCTACGACTTAGTCTATAATACGGTTAGCGAAGTAGTCTACTACCTATTTTCCTTATATATTTATAGAGACTCTAAAGCCAAATTTAATAGATAGAGAGTTTATCTAAGTGACTTATCCGTCCGACAATTAAGTATTGTAATAATAATAGAATACTCCTGGCGATATATCCACCTTATTTAACCCATACGCTGCAGCCTCTTAATATTTATATATTTAAACCTCTTTTATTAGCGTACTTAGCCGCCCTAGTCGATTTTATGGATAAATGCTAAGGTCCCTTAAGTATATCTAAAAGAGACTTCTTCTGCCTGTTTAATAAGGCCTAGCAAGCCTCCTTTAAGTTAAAAACAATCCTATTAGCCTTTAAAAAGTATAGACTTTATCCTTTTAACCTATAGAGAGTTCTATCTCGATTTAATTAAGACTAGGGCAATTAACCTTCTTTAAGTAAGAGTTCTAGCTTAGTACTTAGCGCTAGTGACTAGAGAAAAATAGAGCAACTTCTATATAAGGCCGTAACTAATATTTATAATAAACGCTCTTAGCAACTTAGTTAAACCATCCACTCTATATTAGTGTGTAATATACTCCTAAAAAACGAGAACGATCGACTTAGAGAGGCCCTAATTAATAAGAAAAGGAAGCGTTAGCGTGGCAGAGCCCTCCCACTTAAAGCACCTAAACAATATTATAGTAGTGCTATATTTTGGTCACCAAAGAAAGTATAGGAGGCTCGCGATTAATAGGCACAAAAGGATACCAAGGAGAAGGCTCTATAATAACAAAAGGAGGCAGATTAGATATGTAAGGAGGCTAAGAAGGCTAAGAAGGCTCGCGTACCAGATAAGAGGAAACGTACTCGCGCAATTGCAAAGGAAATTAAACTCTAAAAAATAGCTAAAAACCAGGTGCGCAAGCTAGCCAATAAGCCTTCAGTCCTGTATAAAAAGGACTCTAAATATAAGGGCAAATTAAAGGCAATTACGCCAGAAACATCTACCGATGAGCAAGAGGAGGATAGTGAGGATATTAATAAGCAATCAGTAGTAACGTGTTTGACCACTCCCCGGGCCACGCCAGTCCTCGGGCCACTCCAAAAACCACCAAAAATCGAGAAAATCGCATTTTGATATCTTGACAACGGCTTTATAATAAATTCTAAAATTCCATAGCTAGCCTTTTATGCCTATTCTAAGACTCCTGTTAAAGTTCTAGAATAATAAGCCTGGCCGTTATCAAGATATTGAGTTTTGGCCCCCAATTTTGAGCTAAATTGCTATTCCTCTAGAACTACTGAATGAATTACTTCCAAAGTCAGAGTAGAGTCTTAGAATAGGCATAAAAGGTTAGCTATAGAATTTTAGAATTTATTATAAAGCCGTTGTCAAGATATCAAAATGCGATTTTCTCGATTTTTGGTGGTTTTTGGAGTGGCCCGAGGACTGGTGTGGCCCGGGGAGTGGTCAAACACGTTAGAGGTGGCTGCTCCTACTCCTGCGCGATCGCGCCGCACAAGGCGTATTAACCTCCCTAAGAGGTATCGCAATTAATTTAACAATCGCATAAGAGTCTCCGTAATCGATTAATTGTTACTCTAAAGAATTGGATTAATTTACAATATATATAGAGCTGTACAGCTTCAAAAGTTGTGTATTGAAACACCAAAAATCGTGCGCCACGCGAGACCGTGCGTTACGCGAGGATCTACAGTACAGTATCCTGCGCACATGCAAACTCATACATGATGAGACGCTACCGATAACCTGCCAAACCATGGCCCAAACCATGGCATTCCACTTCACAATATATCACACCAACCTGGACATTCTACCAGACCTTTAAAACTCCTGTCATTCGTGCATATACCGTGCATGGAGGAAGCCTTCCTGCTATGGCCACTTTCGTCCCGGAAAACTCCAGAGCGAGGCCACACTCTTAGTAAGACTACCAAATTCCTGAGATGTAATCCCATAGTTGAAGTGACTGTTCTTGTCTATCCCGATATGGATGGCGAGCTCTATCAGCACCGTAGATGGTTTCTTGAGTGCATTATCCAGAGGCTCAAGAGATCCATGCAATCGGAGACCGGAGCAACTATTCAAGTCCAATTTGCGGTTCAAGGCGCGACTGGTGTATCAGGAACGGATTGAACTTACACTCGCAATCTTCACTTGAGTTGAGCTACATGCAAGGGAGGTTAAGAAAACTCTGGAACTAGACTGGGAGGATATCATGGATAAGTTCGACTTTTAAGAGAATTTGACGCGTGATGCACAACCTGCTATCTAGTGAGAGGCCTAAAAGCTTCGGAAATACGGATGGGGAAACATTCCAGCAGACTTACGAGACGTTTTTCGGGGATCAAGGCATGAAATTTGGACGAACTAGGATTAGGACTAGAAAGATGATCTAGAATTGGGAATGGAAGAGCTGCTGGTTCGCTACATTTCAAAATCACGAATAGACTCAGGGGTAAATTCAGCTTATGTCTTCAAAACTTTCGTAATACTCTACACAACTTCCTTTCCTTTCCCTTTCCATACGTTGGTCTCTACCGTAGCTTAACATAACTACAAGTCCCATACCACACCAACTCCCCAGGCGAGCATCCAGAGCCCTCTCCAGCCAACTGTACCTGCATACATTCGCCACCTCCTAGATACATACTCTTCTTTTTGAAACCCTTATTCTAGCCTCTGCCTCACAGCCAAGCATGATCTTAAAGAAGCAAGTTATCAAACATCTAACCAGATCAACCCCAGAATCACAAGCCACCATCTCAAAGGCGCAGATCACGTCTTCATCAGAAAAATGCAACGGAGTCGCCCTCTTAGCTAAACAAGCTATTCCGCCACCAAGACGTGACGGGCGTCCCTTCAGCTTTCTCAGCCTACCAACAAAGCTTCGCCTGATAGCTTACGAAAATCTAGCTTAGAGAATAATTTACCGCGATATAGGATTTGACTACGTAAGGTGGTCTAGCAGAAATTACATCCTCTGAGTCAACCACTTTCCCGAGCCAACTATTCTCTTTACCTGCTCTCTGATATATGCCGAAGCGCAGCCGGTCATGGAGCGCATGCTGCTCGCCACCCAGCCGCATATCGTCATGCATCCTATTGACCTTGACACGATGACGACGTCCATGCCCATGAATGCTTTGTCCCATGACATCGAGCCGACAGCCGAACATATGTTCCTCCATCAGAAGTCTAGCTGGCCGGACATCTATGATATCCTCAAATCCACAGGATTGGTAAATCCGATTGGAAGTCCGTTTGAACGCTTACTTGCAGCGCTAGTCTTGCCGGCCGAACCATATCAGCAGCTGTCACGTTCTATGCGTCAACAATACAGGCGCTACGGCGGGCACACATGCCCGTAATAGAGATAACGTACGTCTTACCGCCGGATTTCGAGATGGACGTAGAATACCCGGGATGCTGTGAGGACGCCGCCGAGAATTTCAAGGGTGTGGGATGCAACCCCCTGGGCTCATGGTTGGATGTCAGATTATCCGTCCAGGCTGCTGTGGAAGTAGCGCTTGATTAAGGTGTTCCGGGAAGGGAGTATGGATGCGAGGTAGAAAAAGGAGGAGGCGCCGGCTACTCTTGTGGTCCGAGTGGTGGACCTGATGTTGGCTATCGACTAAGGAGTCGTTCGGTTGCAAAAGCGTCAGATTGAATCTGAACTGAAAGTCCGGCAGAAAGGACGTGTTCCTTCCCGATTTTGATACGCGTCTGTGGCTCTGCGGATTGCAAATCCGAAGTCGTCGGATTGAGCTGGAATCTGAATGAGGAGCTCGAGGCTCTTTATTAATCTGACGCCAAGACCATCGGTTCAGAAGCTTTACAGTAAAGCTACCGACTTTAGCGCATTATTTTGGCGTTTTGTGAGTGGCGAGAGGAACATTAGAGCCTTGACGCTGTGCAGATACAATCACTCCGAATTGACGTATCCTAAAACCTTCAGATTAATCTAAAGTTGCAACCAAACATCTTCTCAGATTTAAATTCCAGATCAACTGTTTCTGAAATATTCAGATTGAATCCGGAGTAGGAACCGAATGACCCCTAAGAGATATTTAGTGTTTGATATTCTTGAGATAAAGACGTAGCATATGAACACGAATAAAAGGAACTCATGTCAAGCAAAAGAGTTTCAATGTTACACCCCTAACCAGGTAGCCATCCAGCCTAATCGCCATATTTTGACAAACCGGAGCTTTTCCCCTCGTCCCAACGAGCGTTTCCAGCCTAATTGCATTAGGTTCGAAAGGATGAAATGCGGAAATAGGCAAACAGAAATTGGCCCATCATATGCAATTTCGATAACCATGCAGCATTACAATCTTACCGTCTCCCCTCCCCTCTCATCTCTTAATTCCTACAATCCGCATTTCTCTCATTAGCATGAAACCGCGCACGCGCTCACCGCACCTTCTTCGGCTCCTCAGGCTCATACGTCCTGTCGTCTTCGCCCTCAACTTCCTTAACGATCTTCTCCATCTCCGCGCTTTGCTTCTTCCATACATCCTTGCACATCTTCAACTCCTTTCTGAACAGCTCGTCGTTTGGCTTGCGGTAGCTGCCGCCAAGCCTATCCCACAGCGTAGTGAACTGTCCATAATTGTAGTTGAAATAGAGATGGTGCATTGTGTGGCACGCAGCGCCATTGATAATCGGAGAATCAGCGACGTACTCGCCGTCGTGGATAAGGACTGTCCAGATATTGATGAAAACGAACAGGAAGACGTAGGCGAATTTCTGCAGGGGGAAGAGAAACGGGAAGACGTGGTAGGGCACGCTCTGCAGGTAGCCGTCCACTGGGTGGAAGGCGTGCGAGGCGTACGGCGTCGGCATGATCCACTTGTGGTGCGGCTTGTGGAGGTGCTTGTAGACGATCGGGTGGTGCAAGCCGCGGTGGATCCAGTAGATGAAGAAGTCGGTGAAGGCAATGAAGATGGGGAATTGCAAATAGTTGTACCAGAGTCCGGGCCCCTCGGCGGTGGTGTCGAACATTTTGGAGTAGCCACGCACTTCCAGCATGAAGAAGGGGACCGTGAAGATAGCCATTATGGGCAGCGACATGTTAGTTTGTCGAATCTCTTGACGAATCTGGTTTTTCAGATACTTTGGATGGTTGAAGGTAGCTTTGTCAAAGACGAAGACGTAGGAGAGGGACGCGCAGATATAGTAGACCACCAGGCCGAAGAGCCTTGGGTAAAGATATTAGCTTCTTGATACAGGGCAGTTGGAGTTATCGGTTGCGTCTGGAGACCCAAAAAGGCTTAAGATGGTAAAATAGGGGAGCCAGGCGCATACCATGTAATCAGATACAAGCTCAAGGCTTGCCTCCACCAATCGTCCCTACTCCACCGGCTCATATATGCATATTGTGTAGGCTGGAAAGACAGGTATTGGCTGGCAGGTTGGTACTGGTATGTTGAGTTTGCGTAGGATGTAGGAACCTCACGAGCGCTAGAGAAGGTGGCATTGGCTGACGCGCCATTGAGTCCATGGTTCGGGAGTTGGGCTGGGAGTAGAATGGCGTAGAGGCGATCGAAAAGATAGGTATCGAAGCCTTCGAGGATGATATCCATGGTGGGTAGGGATGGAGGAAATGCCCCTTGGGGTGACTTTGTTGTGAGGACGTACTCAAGGCCCGGTGACAGCTAAACGTGGATTGTAGAAGGACAGTATATATTAAATGCGACTTTCAGAGAGAATGTGAGTGCATCAATTGCTTGAAAGCAGTTGAAAGACAAAGAAAAGAGCGGGAGGAGTTGTGGTAATAATGTTCGCCATGCACCGCCATCAAAAGCCAGGGACAAACGCGCTTGTGGAGGCCATGGACGTGCGCTCCAATCAAAGACGGGAATGCCCCACCGCCAATGAATACGAAGGTCATCCGGCAATCACCTTTCCGGATCACCTCATTTTCGAAAGGCGGACACCTGTTGACCTGTCCTTTCATACCTGAGCAACTCTTGGCTGAATTTATAGGGAAGCTTGCCAGAACAAGCTGCGGCACTTAATAGCCGGCCATGGCCGCAATCTTGATGTATATACTCTCAGCAGACCGCAGGAGTTTATCCGATTAAACGACCTAGAGACTAGGCTTCGCAGACTTGGTTTAACATAATCTCCGAAACTGCAACCGCCTCATTCAGCCAAGCCTTCTCTATCATCCCTTCAGGAGCTTTTTATTTCATGACTCACGACATATAGTATACCGAAAAAGAGCTCAAAGCTCTCAACCCCTGGAACGTTAAATGCACTGCTTCCAGTCTCCAATTACAACATTCGCATTGGATCTAATAATGTCTCCAAAGCATAGATCTAAAAACATATTCGCTTTACAGTAACCGATCAGATTAGCCATCTCATATATATGCGTGTTCAGAATACTTAACTCATGCCGCTCGGTTAAGGTTGTTCCTACGGGAATTCTACCGACACCGCTCCCAGCCGAAAATTGCTTTTCTAGACTCCATAGTCGCATTTCCATTATTTCAACCCTCCCTCCGCACATCACGCTAGTGCGTCCTCTTCCTTTCATGATATTTAAGTCCTCTCCTTTTCGTCCGCTCTATATGCGGGGAAAGTCACAGAAACTTTGACCAATTCTTTATTACTGCCAAGCAAAAGCAAGAAATATTCTACACCAGTTCTAATACTAATAGTATACAACCTGAGACTCATATTCGCCAAGATAATATCCCACCACCTTAAGCATGCTCCTTTTGTCTAACTCCGAGCTGACGGCATTAGTAAGATGATAGCCAGTGGGTTGACCCGACAGATTCCGACTATAAATATTAACTACAGCTGTGGCCCGTTCACGTTGGATGACTCTAGAACGAAAAGGCTCACCCAAACACTTGGGGAAAGAGTTTTCATACACGTTTCAGCCGCAGAAAAGAGTTTTGTGAGTTCAGAAATCATTCTATCCATTAAAATACACTCACTGGTACAGTGGTAGGCGTTCTTTGTACGGCCATGACTAGGATACTGCTAATATGATAACACGTATACCTCGGCAATCATAGATTCCTTCTGTATATGAACAAAAGAGACAAAAATGGTAAGGATAGGTAATAGGTGGCATCATAATGCATGGGCTGCCATTCCTCGGGAAGACTGCCTTTGAAGAGTGGTGGGAGATATTGATCACATAGACATGGCGTAGACTCGCGGTTGTGTACTCACGAATCACGAATGCGCCCCGAGACTTACAATATCATATAGCCAGCTTAATGGGCGAGCTGTACCCCCCTAACCTGTTGGAGTCCTACGCTAAGGTCGCTTAAGTTCACGACTAGATTTTATTGGGTGTCTTTCGCTAATCCAGATACTTTAATTGGCTGATAATTATTGGATGAATTTCAACGGGTTAAGGGATACGTCAAAAACGTCGTTTTGATTAACCCTGGAGACCAAGACCAAGAGTAAATTTGCTTTGGTTTTTTTTTATTTGAACGATTGCTGCCGTATTGAGGGGATCGGATCCCAAGGATTCTTGGGGCAACCGGGATGGTAAAACGCTGTATTTGACAAAAAGATAACTAGGGACACTATGTTGCTACTACTTTCTCAAAAAAAAAATTTAATGGCTTTCAAGACGTGGGAAAACCCATATTGTTTTCGGGAATTCTCTACTGTTTATTTTGATTCTAATGCTAAATGGTGGAAATATGTTGAGGTTTACTAAAGATATCCATACTCTCAAGGAAATACCTTGAAATGCTTACGCTAGGGCTATCGCTTATGATTTTAGTTTCTTGGTTTCATCAATTAGAACGTCTGATTTGATATTTCGCGGAGAATAGGCACTTATCAGTGAGTACAGACAAACCCCATCTCCCTAAAGCCAGGTTTATTTAAGGCTATGTAGTAGTTACCCAAGTTGTGTACTGTAGCCGTACTGGAATTATCAACACGTCAGCGGCTGAGCTGTCTCCTCGTCAAACGGCGATGCGTCCGATTTGTCTACCTATGAGGAAGCCACTGAAGCCTAGCGACCTTTCTAAGTATAGCTCTGAATCCTTCGAGGTATACTTCCGGGTGGCTTCATGATGGACTGGCTCTCCAGCTCTTCGGTCTTGGCTCTCAACTGGGAAAGAGACTTGGAGCAAGAGGCGGTTTGGAGGCACGTGGTACAGCAGGCGATCCGAGCTCCTGAAACGGGGTTATTTCCGCGCATCAGGCAGGTCGAGTAACAGGTCGGAATTAGGTAGTGAAGAGATTGAAATGAACAACGGAGTCAGACTCGAGTAAGCTTCGTATTGCAAGACAGTCGGAACGGAGCAGCATTGGCCAGGAATCGGATCGGATGTAGCATCTCCAAGCGTGACTGTCTGGCCCACCGTTCATCCTCAAGCCCAGTTGGTGGGCGGCGGGCGGCCCACTCTCGAAAGCGTCGGGCAGCTGCATGGCCTGTAACCTTAAACCAGCGTCCATCCAGCGATGCGTGCCGCCCGCCATCCACAAGCCCTGCATCACATCTCTTGTGGAGGGTCGGAGCCCAGCGTGCGGCATCGGCATCACCTTACTCGCTAGGTAGGGAGAGGGTTGCTCCACCACAGATCCACCGCGTCCGCTCTCTCCGCACCGCCTCGTTTTTCTGGAGGCGGTTCCCAGCCCGCGGACGTTGCTTCCTCGCGCCCCGGCGAGGCCATCTAACTGAGATCTGCGAGATGGGGGTCACGATAAGTATCTCGGATCCAGGATTCAGTGTTCCACACCCGATCTTGGATCTACGCGACCTGGCTATCGTCATGGCTCGCCAAGCCAAAGCCGCACTGTGAGTAAGTAAAGGGCAGCGGCAACAGGACGGTGCTGGCGGCAGCAAGATGCAAAGAGCAGGCTGCTGCATTCACGCGCTCGCAGAGTCAGGCAATTAGGCTGGTTGTTTGCGAAGCACGACCGCAAGCGTCACCCGCAAGAGTATAAATGGTTCCTGTGGCCTGGGTCCGGGCTTGCAGCACGCAAACGACTTTTACTCGCGCCCGCCGAGTCCTCATAAGCAGAATCTGCAGCTTTTCTTGGGGTACCCAGTGGCGCCGCTCTGATAAGATAGATCACACTCTGTATTGCGCAGAGGCAGCAGCCGGATAAACTTGCGATGGGGGTCGACAACCCGTGAAACACGCAGCTGATAGACGCGTAATGTGATCTGTCACACTATGAACAATCGATTCCTCTCTCCCCTTTTTTGGTCGAACCTCTCGCTACTAAGATACAGGCGACGGATAACTTGTCCGACGGGTAATAAGAGATGCAAGAAAGATGCAAGAAAAATACTGAGTCGTAAGAATAGAAAGTCGTCCCTTGGGACGATCAAAACCGCCAGCCAATAGGGTATCCGCTCGATGTTATCCCCCTCCTTGAATGGTCAGATGCGGAGGATGGGTAAGAAACAACAACAAATGCGACGACAGATTCTGCCTCGATGGCGGGAGAAGAGGAAAACAGCGCAATTACAATCGCTACGGGCCGGACGATAGAAATAACAAAAAAAATAAAAATTCAAACAGATGGCCCGTCATCCGACTGGGCGTGTTTCCACCCATATGAAAGAAATAATGCACCATTTGACCACCGCCATCCAAAGCAAACCGGATGGTTTTGATGTATGCCCAGTTCGCCTTCGTGTTCCTGCCCCGTGACAAATCCCACCCATACAGTCAGTCGAATACAACGCGCCCGCAACTCCCGTTAACTCGTCTTTTCATGCTCTTCATAAAATTTTGCTTCGTGGAATGGCAGTCCCCTGCTTCGCTCAATACATCTTGCGTTCGGGGAACACGAGGTCGCCATAGGTGTGTCCGTGGAAGCCGGTGTCGACGGGTGCTCCGAAATCGTAACTGTCGCTACCGGCCTTGTGGGTCGCTTCGGACGACAACGACGAAGAACGACTGCTCCTGTCGCTCCCTGCGTGCTGGTGGAACGATCGGTTAAGATTCCTGTTCGACGAAGATGACGAGGCGGTGGCCATGGAGGAATAAGACGAGGATGAAGAAACGGCGGAGGACGGCGCGGCGGATATTCTTCTGTCCTTGCCGCGTCCTTTGATGCCTTTGTTTGAGTTTTTGTACAATGCTGCGAAGTACTCCCACAGCTCCTTGTCTTGAGCAGTCACGGAATCGCCCTCACGGATGGAGGCAAACTTTTGCGTCAGGTAACGGAGAGTTGATGCATGGAATTTGTTCTGGTGAGACTTTATGTGCCTGTCAGTATATCAACTATAACAATAGGCTTCCGAAATATTCTTACCTTTAGGTTCCCCAATTGAGTGAATTGCTTGCCGCAATCGTCGAGTCTGCACGTAAAAGGTTTAATCTGCTGGTGAACAATCTTATGTGCCCGGACGTTGCCGCGCTGAGCAAAAGTCTTGCCACAGATGTCGCAGTTGTATGGTCGCTCTCCAGTATGTCTTCGTTCATGTGTCTGGATGAAATAAGATAAAGTGACAAGAGTTAACGTAGGCATGACTAACCTTTAGGTTGCCCAACTGCGAAAATCGCTGGCCGCACGATGGCTCTTTACATAGCTAAACCATACTGTTAACCATTTTCGCCATGAGCGGAGTGTTTTGATTGACTCACGAAAGGTTTTACTCCGGTATGTGCACGCGTGTGAATCTCGAGGTGTGTCTTCTGGTAGAAACTCTTATAGCAGTCTGGCATATTGCACTGGTATCTCTTCTTTGATTTCTGGCTCCCTTTCGTATTCTCTGGGGCGTCGCTGCTTGCCTTTACCGTTTCGTGAGCAACAGGTGCTTTATATCCAATGATAGGTTGTTGCTGCGGCAGTACCTTGCTGGGTTGCTGCTGTCGTTGCTGAGCTGGTTTTGATTTGGCCTGGATGGCCTTCATCAGGGTGTCCACGTCTGTCGAAAAAATGATGCCACTATCGGATTCTCCGGAGCTGGATTGCTTATAGTCCTCCTGGTAATTCGGGTCGTTGAATATTTGGCTTGGTTGGACAGGCGAGTTCGCTTCAGCCTTTACTGGTGGGCTCCTCTCCATCATAGGAAAGCCGTTACGGGTCTCTCTCACGGCTGGCAAACCGGGTTGCAGGTCATTGCTTCCAGGATATGTCGCGGCGTGTGACAGTGTGGCGGGGTAGTTGACATTGAAGGCTTGTTGCATGTTGTACGGGTTCACGGCAAGAGAGTCGAAGGCAAATGCTCCGGATTGATATGGCACGGAAGTCGTAATCGCATTGCTCTGGAAGATTGGCATGGTGAGGTCGAGATGGGAAGTCTGGAAGGCTCTCGAGGTTGGTGGCATGGTGGTGGTTCTCGACGATTGGTCGTAGGAGGGAACCAGACCAGACATGTTCATGGTGGGCATATGGACTTGTGGATTTGAACGGCGTTGCCAAAGACCCGCGTGCTGGGATGCAACAACAGCTGCCATTGTTGATGAAGACTTTTGGGGGGGGAGCACGCTGGTACGATGGTCTAAATGCTTTCCCGGGACGGTCACCGACGGTACAATTGGGCGGCGGGACACAATGGAAACGAGGGTGGAGCCGAGCGAAGGGCGAGTATATGTAAGTATCAATACAGATGTGGAGAAGCGCTATGTACGAGCTGAGTGAGACAACAACAGAGCCTGGCGTGGGAGAGAAGTGGTCATGAGGGTTGAGGATATGCAAAGAGCTTATTTGACCCGGCGTAGTGGTTGGCGAGTTTGGGGGTTTACATAGTAGATGGCTGATCAGATACAGTGTCTTCTCATCCCACGAGCAGCAAGGATGACGATGCCGTGGGCCTCACAGAAAGGGCTAGGGACAGGGTGGTAGCGCATGGCGATCGAGACCACTTGCACTGCAGCAAGGGCGAACAAGCAACTCGCTCGACCATGCAGGCCAAGGTGATGAAAGCCTGCGCAAGGCGCTCGACATGGTGCCCGGGCTTGAGTGACTTCTGGGAAAGCCTGGGTTAGATGGGGGCTGGCGCGGCGGTTGAGATCCTCTGGGCTCTCGCCGTCGACCGTGAATCGGGACGGCATGATGAGATGCGCAAGGGCCCTAGCTCCAGTAGTATGAACGGGCCGGGAAAGGTGGCTGCGCGGACTGCACAAGGGCAAGTCTCAGGTCGCTGGTCGTCAAAGCGGGTGGGGGTTTCGCTCTGGCATGCCTGCGCGCGGAGCCCATTGGGCAGCGCGGGAGACCACCAGCAAGAGGCGCTTTATCAGTCTCGCTGGTGTCGGTGTGTGCCAGGACGGAGGAGACTGGTCGCCTGTGGCCTGCCTGTGAGCTGCCTGTGGGACAAGCGCTCGTGTGGCAGGAGAAGTCTGCAAAGTCTCTGCAAACCGCCTTTGTCCTAGCCTGGCCATTCATTTTGCAGCGAGCCCGTGGAAGGGATTTGCTGCTTAGTGGAGGTGTTGCTGCCAGACTGCCAGACTTGCAACCCCTCGACCTCTCTGGCGGGCAGCTCAGGTTCTGGAGCGACAGCGTGATAAGGGAGACTCGAGAGGCGCGGAGAGCGACGCCTGCCCAAATCCATGATCGATCTCGACTTGTCATCGCGCGCGCCGCTGTTGCTCGTCTGCTCCCCACGAATTGGATACTCGAAGATCATTCGAGCCGCCGCCGGGGTGGAAATGGGGCAGCGACATCCTGGTGCGCATCGTTACGGCTTAGCCACCGCGGTGCCATATTGCACATGCGATGCCACAGCTGTTGCACGCGGGGATGGCTCTCCGCAATTATTATACTGGCAGAGAGCTGTCTCTACGGACGCTGGATATAAGATCATAGGCTGGGCAGACTGTTCGCCAGGCTCGGAGCGCAAGCAGCGGCTGCGTTGAATGAGGCTCTGAGCGACTACCAGCAACCACCGCGACCACCAGCGACCATCAGCGTCCACCAGCAACGGCAGCGAGTCGGCCTCAGCGCCAGTGGTGGTGGTGGATTGGCAATAATAGGCCACAGCGGAGACTACATTTAGGTAATATGACGGCAACCAAGAAGCACGTTTTCCGGGCGGGCCATGGCACACGGCGCGCTCTTGGTAGCCTGGTAAAGCCTGGTAGCAGCGTCCTGAGTGACTGGACCCTGGCGTGTCAGACTGGAACGTCGTGCTCAGTGCGCGGGAGTAACCTTTAGGAGAGAAACTGGCTTTGAGGGCGGAGGTTGACCCATCCTAACGGGAACCCGGCAGGCGGGCCAGACAAAACAAATTCCTCTGTCTGAGCTCGCAGCCGTCTGCGAGTAATTCCTGAGCACGACCTTAACTACCGCATCGCGCAGCAGAATAATAAAATCCCTCTGCTCTGTACCTGCAGCGGGCCGACCGTGGCAGGAAATCGAAATCCGCTCGTCGTATTGTGGGCAAGCTTCAAAGTTCACAGGCGCTTTGGCGGCCGGCTCTGGCACTGGCACTGCACTGGTACTGGCACTGGCACTGGCACTACATTGGCACGGGCACACTACCACACTACCTGTCACTTTGGCCCTCAACCCCTCATTCTCTTCCGCCGCATTCGGGCTCAGCTGAAGCGAGCGACGCAGCGGGGAATGCGCGGCCTTCGGGCGGCCGGCCAATGGGCTGGCGGTGCGTCCAGCAACCAGCAGCCAGATTGGTTTCCTGGAGCACTGTTGCTGTCGTCGCACCGCTCGTTGGCACTCCCTTTCTCTCACCCATCCACTCCCTCTCCCTCTTCTCTCCTGCTGGTGCCCTCCGCTGAGAGCACGCATCATCGCCTGGAGTTGGTGGCCCACTCAAGCGTCATCCCACCAGAGCGGTAAGGTTGGCCAAGGAGGCCTGGCTTGTCGCGCTTTGGCTGCCAACGTATCTGTGCTCAGATGAATAATGATATTACTTCTTCGAATTCTGACTGCGTGGCCTATCAGATGCGGCTGCCGCCTCTTCCCCATGGATGTATCGCTCCAAAGGAATCCCACCTCCGCATCCGAGCAGCGTTCCAAGCATTAGCCACACAGTGGAGCCCATGCCTCGCGTACCAACGCTCCGGGTCTGTCACCACCCTGCTCTAATTTGCTGCCATGTGCTGCCGCTTGTTGCAACCTCATCCAGGCCTCTGAACCACCTTCTCTAGTGCTGCTCGCTTTGCCTGTCGCGCCTCTACCCAAAGGGATACGCCTGCATGGCCCAAAAACGCCGCCGGTCCTGCCAAAAAGCCCGTGGCGTCACCTGTCCTTTGCCTTTCAACCGCCCGACGGCCAGCCATCAGGAGATCCCAGGTGCCGGGAGCACTTCCCCGACCCCTTCGCTTCGGAGCCCAGATAACTTGGGACGGTTAGCGATCTCGGCCTGGTCTGTTAATATATACCCCGGAGCGAACCCTGTCGCCACCAGGGTGCGTGTGAGTGTGATCCCAGGCCACGCTGCCGACGTTTGACCCATTACCACGGCATCAAGGCCGCCCTCGATCTGAGAGCGAGCGCCATGGGGTTCCCACCATCCTGATCTACTTGGTAGGAATACGGCAAAAACTCCTCGGTTCATGTATTGCCTTCGCGTGCCCTTGCAGTCTTCGGCTGATTTTCATTGCATGCCAACGTCTATCCTCATTCACCAAGCTTTGTCTTATGTACGTCTCCGAGAGCAGCTGCGCTTCCTTGAACGCTTCCTGCTTTTCTTACCTCTCTAGGTGAAGCTTTGCTCCGCTATTATTCCCGCAAGAGCCATCCGCAACCAGGCCGGTTTCGCACCATCGAATTCATCCAACTTTAAAACAGTAAGCACAAGCGAATCGGGAGAATTTGCCGTACATCACCCGAGCACAGTATCAGGGCGTCTGATTAGATATGTTCAAGAAAAACCACCTTCAGAGCAAATGATTTAGTAACCGTATCTGCAAACCAAGAGCTCCATCTCAAAAACCTCGTGCAGGATATTGTTCAGGGGTGGAGAGGCGTTCAACCCCACGTCCGATCTTCAGACATTTTCACGGCCAAAGAGCTTCATCCTGCGCAGAAACATCCACAGACAGCCATGTCTCTGCGTCTGAGGAATCATTTCCCATTTCCCATTACCCCGTCTTGAATGTCATCTTCATGCTGGAATCCCTGGTATAGTGAGTGGAGTATGGCGCTCAATGGTATCCTCAAGTGCGCAGCTGATGCGTAACCCTTGCCATCTCGTATCCAGATGATTCTTCTGAGCAAGCAGCCAAAAGCACCGAGGCAGCCTCATTCCAGACTCTCGGGAGAAAGAGGAGTTGATCTGTCGATCCCGCCTCGCGTTGCACACTCCTACCCCTATCAAGAATCTCAAGCGAGGTTTATCGCAGTCCGAGAGGATCGCTAGACAAGATCTGCTCCCAGTCGTGTGTCTCGATCACGCAGCATCCTTGCAATGGCACTTTTTACTGTCCGAATCTGTGGACCTGCAGTAGCTCCAGACGAAGAGCAGGGGAGAAGACGGAGGGGGGACAAACAGAGTTGGAACCGCTAGTGCCCGACGAAGACCAGCCCTATGTAGCTGAGTGATCGCGGAAGTAAATCCTCGTATGTGCGACAGGCTGTGAAATAGTGAAACTGAGGGATTACCAGCTAGTGTAAAGAGATTTCCGGCCCCACCAACCAATTGAAACAAGATCAAATTGTGTCCGTGAGCGGATCCATGCCCACTAAATCAACCATATGTTACACAGAGCCCAGAGCCTCCGGAAAGAGGCATGGCTTTGGGCCACTTGACGTTGGTGTTTGGGCCATGACAAATGAACCATTTCCCTCTTGAGCGAGCTGCGGATTGTCAAACGTGCAATGACAAGACCGGCTAGCGGACCTTCCATTCGAGGGAAATCATGGGCCGTATCTGACATCAATGCAACCTCAACACCATGGCGATTTTACACGTGCAGTCATTGTCTCCCAGAATAACAATTCAACACTTAGCACGCCTCTCTAAGCTCTTGCAGTAGGACGGCTAGGATTTCTCCACTGGCTGCTCCTGGCGAATCCCACCTAAGAACCCCGAGACTCCCCCACGCCTCAATCTTGCAACCCCCACCCATCGGACAGTCTCTGGAAGGAAATCCTCAAAACACATTTTCCGCCCTCATGCACCCCGTCAACCCCAAAACGGTAAAACCGGCCCTAACAAGGGTGCTCGCATGGATGCACCTACCACCGGCTGGTCCCGATCCGCAATTCCCACTTTCCCCCTTTCCTGGGGCCCCCCGGTCGTGCCCCAGAGTTCTCAGATCTCCTAACCAGTGCCACACGCAAAAGCTAGTCCAAGGACCCCTGCCACGGCCACGACAGCCCAAGCCAGGCCCCGCGGAGAAGGCACGGCAGCCCAAAAAGCCCGAAACGTCTATCACCATCGAATTTGTCTTTGATGACCTCCACGCTTCAGCCTCCTAATCCACACTAATTTTATATAACAAGTATGAGCACCAAACACGTGTATTCGTCAGCATTCATGTGGTACCAAGCGTTATTGATCGATGCTCTCAAATTTTGTAGTGCCAAGAATACACGGTAGCGTCCTACCACCAAGCAATCCGTGCACTGGCGAAATAAAAATTGGGCATCCCAGCTTAGTCCGAATGGTTCTATTGGGCTGGATCTTATCGATAACCGCAGACGAATTGTACCGTTGCAACGGATACAATAAATCACGTGAAAAGAACTACAATCAGTCTGTACAACCGTGGTTTTGCTCGCTTCGGTCATGTTCAACATATGCATTCTGGTCTCGGATTGTGATAGTAACGGACCAATTACACTGCCCTCCAATCATCGTTCTGCGGGCCCAATTGGCCCGAATCACTCATGCTCGAGCCTCAACCCACCGCTGCATACCCTTACCTCCAGTCCACACATTGCAGCTCCTCGATAGTCTGCTCTCCAAGCATTTGCGCATCGCTTCATGCTTCCCTCTTCTCACAGAGCTGCAGATACGAGAACGAAGAGGTTCTTTGCTCTCCAACGACTGACTCGAGGACCGGGCCTCGCAATCGCTGCGCCTCTTCCAGAGCCCCAAGACGTGGCTGATGCAAATCAATAGCTTTCTGCTCTCGGGCGTACATCTCCCGATGCTCGAAGAGAGGTTGCAGAACGTAGGTTCGGCGACTACTATTGCCAATTCGCATTATTCCAGGCTTTGGCTATCAGTCAAGCCAGACAAATCACGAAAAAAAAAGGCCTCAGCTATCGAAACGAGACCGGAATGAGCGGCAAGCGATCGACCGTCACCCTCAGTCAGCCCCTCGGAGCGTTTTTTGTCGTCTAATGGAGCCCAAGACCCAGACTATCGGCTTGTCCGGCACCCGGTTTCAGAGCAGCAATCGAACAGCGATCAGCTCTGGGGCCATCGAGCGAATTCAGCCATCGCCATCTCCGTCCCTGAAACCCAAAATCGCCCACCGAACCATCAAGCGGGGCACTGCGTATCCATCCAAGATGCAGATCGAGAGGCGGAGAGAGGGAGTGAGGGATAGGATGGGAAGCAATGGTGGGCGATTGGTGGGGCCTGCAGAGGGAAATTACTAGCCTTTGCAGCGGATGCAAGATACACGAGCCGCACGGTGTATCGAATCGACGACAATGTCAGACAGACTACTACACTCGACCACTACCATCATCGTCAGCTGGTTGAACCCTGCGCTCTCCCTCTCCCTCTCTCCCTCTGTCTCTCTATCCCCTTCTCTCTCTTCTACCCGCTCCCGCTGCCCTGTGCGTGACCGCTGATCTACGCTGCCTAGCCGTACCCGCGACGCCCGAGACTCGCTTTGACCGGAGCTGAGCTGAGTCTGCGCACGTACGTACGCACGCAACTAAGTACCGTGCTAGACCGGCACTACGCTGGCCGTGGAATCGTGCTGGGACCCGCAGTGGGTATGCGTGGGGGGAGAAAGGAGCATCAAGAGCCAGCTTTGGTCCGCGACTCAGGCAAGTGGCTATGGGAAGATATCGAGATATCGAGGGGAGATGCAGTGGAAAAGCGCCGGAGAAGCTCCAGAGGTGCCGAGCTACGGAGTGTACGGAGAGACAGAGCTGCAGAGGTGCAGAAGAGCGGAGAGCAAAAGTGTTTGCTGCTACTGCTGCTACTGCTGCTACTGCTGCTACTGCTGCTACTGCTGCTACTGCTGCTGCTGCTGCTTGTTGATACACGAGAAGAAAAACATGACGGCACTTGTGCAACTGGTGTTGCAGGAGTTGGTTCTGGGGCCGTTCTACCCAGAGGCAACGCGGCTTGCTCTGTTCAGCAATAGCAGCACGGCTTGCTCTGTTCAGCAGTAGCAGCAGCGGTAGAAGTGGCAGCGCCGGCGCCGGGGCTCTTTCCAGCAGCAGGAGCTATGTCCCAGTCGCAGCGAGCGTAACGTCAGCATCGGCGGATCAGCTCGCCGACGCAGGGGAAAGGGTCGCAAGCAGTGTAGTGGAGCTGAGGCTTGAGCACAGGAAGCTTTTGGTGGAGCTGGGAGTTCAAGTCGCGCAGGGACAAAAGACTATCGTAGGCTTGTCTGCTTGTCCGCTTGCTACGGACCGGGGAACTGTGTAGTATGCAGATGAGAGATGAGCAATAAAGTGGAGAGTGGAGCAATCGGCAGTAATTAGTAGAAGCAGGACCAAGAGCGAAGGAATTCCCGTGTGCCTGGGTAGGTTTTGACCCAAAGTATGCTGCATGCAAAGGAGATCGAAAGAAGTAGAGTTGTGACTGTGTAACCTAAGGCGGTCGATATTTGAGGAATATTGTGTAGATTGCGTTAAATTTTTTGTGGTTAGCCTGGTATCGCTAAGAGTCGTTAATGAGGAATTGGGGAAGAAAGCAACTCCAGAGCCGATCTGTGGTGGCGGTGGTGGGGGTGGGTGCACACAGACACACCGACACAAACACAGACACACTTCGCAATACTTGGAGAGAGAAGGAGGAAAACGGAGATGAGACGTGTGAGAAAATAGTGTCCTGCCGACTCGCAAACTTGCACATCCGCCGCACCTGGGCACGCGCAAACTCCCATCACACACTGCTACACAACCCCCTTCCCAACTCCAAAACAAAAAGGCCCAGCCGAGAAAGTTAGAGATGAAAATACGAGTGAAAGTTTGACCACTTGACGCCGCCAGTTTCCCGCCGCCACCACCACAATCACTGCCGCTGCCGTCCTCCCGATTTTCGTACACACACGGCAAAGAAGTTTCCAGAATTAGTTCCAGTCCAGCCCCAAAATGAGTCCACCTTGGCTAAACTTCTCTACTCTCTCTACCTACTCTCCCGCCGTCACACAGTCCATACAGCCCGTTTTACCTACATGCATAATTTCGATCTTTGAACCCTGCCCATTTTGTTTCTCGGCGACTCAGGCATCACACCGCACCATACAGCATCAACATCACATCACAACCCCCCTTACAAATTTTGTTTGGCACATACGACAATGGAATAGAATCCTCCGGAAAGAGACACCCCGCCTACACCTTCTGAGTCCGGCTAACCAGGCGCGCAAGCATTACCCCGCCCTGCCTTCTAGTGGGAAGCGGCCCGAGGCATCTATTGCGGGCCATTGTATCTGGTAAAACTGCAAAGAGTAAGCCGAACAATTCGCATGAGTACTGGCAAATTTTTGCGGGGCGGGGCCCTGCGGAGCCAAGCAAGCGAGCGAGTGGAAGTGCAGAGACGAAAAAAAAAATTATTTAATTGGGGTGGAAAACATGGGGCAAAGGAGGAGGATGTGCCGGGCGCAAAAACCACACGCTACAACGACAGGGCCCTTTGCCCTGCTGTGCGCACGGGTTTCCGACAGGGTGGTTGCCAGCTTGTGCAGGAGCAGCGTTGTGCATAGGCGCTTGCAGGTTGGGCCCGACGCGAGATTTTAATCTTGCATGCGAGCGAGCTGGGGGAGGCAGCAGTCCGCACACGCCACAACGCACAAAAGCGCACACGCGCCTCCTTGCCCCAATCACCCTTGGCGAGGCGCAACAGCAGCCGTGGGGGTTAACCCGTTCGGCGATTGCGTGATTGCTCGGGGTGGGGGTGTAGGTGAATGAGAGTGAGGCAAGCCGCCAAGCATTGTCCAGCACACCTCAATGAAATCTTTTTACACCATGCGGAGAGAGCGAGTGTGGGAATGTGGGAATGCGGGAATGGAGAGATGGAGAGGGGTCATGCGCGACCATCTTGATCAGCATTTTCGTGATGCGTGCGTTTTTTTCCACCCTGAGCAGAGGAAATTGTTTGCCAGAAATTTCACTCACCTCCAGATTCTAGCGCGCATGTCGCCGCTGCCCGTGGCGAAGACACCTCCAGTCGGGCTGGGGGCAACAGAAATAACTGTAACACCACGTAGACACAACGTTAGTTTCTTCCATGACTTCCATATAACGATTGACCACTTATCGAAAAACCCCACTGAGGCCATTGTTGGAGACCATTGTTGGAGGCCACGTTTGGTCGCGTGGGGTACGCAAGCGTAGGAAGGAAAATCGTTGCTACACTCACCAGAGTTTTTATGTCCTTGAAGCATGAGCTGCGCGACTCCGGTGACGGGATCCCAGAATTGCACGCCGCGATCCTTTGAGCCACTCAATACCCATTCGCCATGTGGCGTCAGGGCAACGCTCAAGACAAAGTCCTGCAAGATGCCCCGTCATCAGTATCCGTGGCTTGGTGCAATATATTGCCTCGATATCACGATCGGCAGATGAGGAGATTGGAGCTGGTGCGTTGGCTGCTCACCTTGTGGCCCTCAAACGTTCTAATACACTTGCCGCCACGGGGTCCCGAGCCCGGCATCATGCGCGGCGGTGTTGTCAATTCCCACATCTTGATCGTCTTGTCCAGACTGCCGCTGACTAGTCTGTCTCCTGAAGGTGCGAAAGCAACTGAGTAGACACTGTCCTTATGTCCCACCTCGCCTTCGAGGCGTTCGACGAGATGGCCGCTAGTAGCATCCCATACGCGGACGCTCTTGTCGAGTGAGCCTGCTGCGACAAAACGATTGTCAGGAGAGATCGCAACCGTTGTGACGCCATCTTCGATGGAAAGTTGAAGAACCTGCGAGTTAGTCTCAATATCCCACAGACGGACAGTGCGGTCACCGCTGCCTGACGCAATTATCCGACCATTACGGGCGAAATCCAACGAGTAAATGTCCTGGTCGTGGCCAGTAAACTGGTGTTTGATCGTACGGCTCGCAATCTCCCAGACCTAAAGAGAATTCAGTTATTGCGATCAACGTCTTATTATCGCGATACCCGAAGCAACCACCATCGTCGAGGTAAGTGGTGGAACGTACCCTGATAACTTTATCCTCCGCACCAGTGGCAAGGTAAGTGCCGTCAGGGCTGAAGCACACGCTTCGAATATACAGATCGCCATCTTCAGGAAGCGAGCCGTCTTGGAGATGAGCCACGAGATTGCCCGACGCAACCTCGAAAATCTGAGCAGACCGGTTGCATCCCGTTGCAACAAATCTTCCATCAATGCTGAACCGTACACAACACACAACGCTCTGATGGGGAAGATTGTGGATTAGGTCAACATCCAAAACTCGCCTAGTGCGGGGATTGAAGACGGCAAACCAGTCCGTCCCCTCCTTCTTGAAGTGGTCTGGCAGCTGATCGATGTCCAGGTCAGCAAGAGTGTTATTGGCAACCAGGGCTGACTGCTGAGCCGCTGCAGAGAGCTGGTTCTGATGCTGGCTAGGTGGAGGCGTGGGACGCGGCACTTGTGGAGATCCCGGATACGGGGCTGCTGAGTTCTGCTGCGGAGTTGCAGGTCCTGGAGGACCACGAGGCCGGGGTTTTCCACCAGGAGAAGCCGTAGGTTGTGGTGCTTGTACACCATAGCCGCCTGACAAGAACGTTCGTCAGTATAAATCCTTCGAGTCTCTACGCACCTAGAGCATGACTGATAGCTGATCGAAGTTTTCACTTCAACCTAGCGGTTCTCATTTTCAGCCGAAATCAGGGGCTGCTTCACGCTTACCGTTGACAGCGGCTGGACCCGGCTGATACCCGGCGAATGGGGCATGCTGAGGTGGCCCAGGTGCCGGATTCAATCCAGGCGGGCCTTGCGGCATGTGCGGCGGGAGTCCTTGGGGTTGCTGTTGGTCCTGCGGAGGAGGAGCAAGACCAGGGCCGCCTTGGGCAGCACCACCAGCCATAATGCCGCCGAACAGATTGCTAGGGCCATGGCCAATAGCTGGTGGAGGAGGTTGCGAAGGTCCCCCATGATGCTGTGAGGACTGACTAGGTCCGCCACGAGCATCTAGTTCACGTTGCAGACGCGCAATGTCATCTTCATATCTGCCGTACTTTGTTAGCCATATCCTATGCATAACTAGTTAACAGGGGTCGGGCATTTGACCCCTCCCGCGAGGTTAAAGAGCATCAAGCGGGCTTAACCCGAGCAGAATTAGACATCCGTAAAAGCGGCAGTGTGACTGTTGATAATGCACAAAGAGATAATCCTACTTGACCTTGATCTGAAGCTGTTGTTGCTCCAGTTGGAAAACCTTTTGCCGTACCATTTCCATTTCGTTAATCTGTTGGGTGACTAGGGAAGAGAAGCTCCTGTTAGTGACTTTACTTCCCGCCATGACGCCGAATATGGGTTAAAGGGGCGCTGCTTGTTCAAGGAGCAAAGTATATATTCCAGGTGAGGTCTTTCCAGCAGCCTCGGAAGAAATTTTAACTTTTCAAGGGCAGGCAAGAGCTTTAAGCATTGGGGCCGGATAGAGTATGCACGCAGCAGTCTGAGCTCAAAGAAAGGACGGAGATGCATAGCACGCGCCAATATGCAGAGGAAGGCTACATCCATCAGAACAGCAGAAACAAACTCACTTTGGTTTTCATAGTCAACACTGCGGCGGGCTTCCTGATCAAATTCAGCCCTGATCTGGTCCAACAACTCATTCAATCGGGTGTTGGGGCCGCCCTGAGGCACCATGCCACGATGTGCGTTATACATGTTTCCAAACGTGTTGGTGCAGGTTAGGCGAAGTTTCGTGAAGCTCGCGGTTGGCGACCGGCGGGCAGGCGAGATAGATGCAGCAGCAAACAATCAGATAGACGTTGGAGATGGCGGGGGATGCGGTGGGTTGGATGCGACGACGCGGTTCCAGGCAGAGTGGCCTGAAGCTGGAGGTCGCGAGCGCGATGGGCGAGCTTGAGTCGCGCACAGGGCTGAACAGTGTCACGGAACAGTGATGGCAGTGGAGGTAGCTCAGCGCGAGGAGGGCGACAGCGCAGAGATCAGCGCAACGCCTTGGAGGTGGTGGGTCCGGGCTCGATTATTGCGATGGGACGGTGAGTGTTGAGCGCAGAGAAGGAGGAAGGGCTCACTGTGGACGGGGAACCAAAGCGACTTTGGAGGGTGGATCCCTAGCTTGCAGCGGAAAGGCTAGACAGTTCCGGCCTACGCCACACCAAAAATGACACACCCTGCCAAAATGCTATATAAAAGTCACACAATCAATTCCATAGCTTTAACAAATATCTGAAGCTACTTATAGATATATAATCTAGTAATCGTGATACTTTTTTAGTGTCTGAAATCTACAGTTCCTCGTCAAAAATCTGTCTTTTGCCGACTTCCCACTAAAACTCACCATATGTAAGGGCATATTACTAGATCCCGCGATTAAGTTCGCGAGTACTCCATGCCTTTTTGGCCGTATGGCGACGTGGTGCGGGACACGTTACATCATATTTAGTATGTATTTTCTACCACTAGATATTAAAAATATTTCTTAAAAATCTAATATCTTATAGAGATTTGCTTTTGCTAAAACTCTCTCTATTTAAATTTTTTATTTAAAAAATATAAAAAACCATCAGAAAGTTATAAAGTTAAAAATGAAGAAAAAAGTTATAATTTTCTGTAAGGGATCTTTTATCCCTTACCAGTCTGCATGTCTTCACGTCTGCACCGCTCGAACTACAGCCGGAACTACCCCAGCCGTTTCAATCTATGAACGCCCCCTCCCCTGGCAACTTTTCCCCTAGCGAAGAACTATTGGATCTAAATTTCTCGCGAACCATGCACACGATGCGGCTTCGTCTTCGGCCAACGCGTGATTTTTTTACCCTGGGGTTGAAAAGCATTCTACCAAGTCCAAACGCTAACTGCTGACCGGTCCCTCACACAGGGCTATTTAGAGCATGATTGTCTTCTGCACCCGAGTTTACGGTCGGTGGTGGTGGTGAGTCTCGTGGAAGATATCGTGAATTTGCAATCTGGTGTTCCACCCACGCGGCACAGATAGACACCGTGGGATTGCACAGTTCCATCGTCCGCAGTCCCATCGTCGACTTTGTTAGAGCACTCACTCATTACCTCACAATGAAGCATCGCGGTATCCCAAGCATGGCATGCATTAATGAGGCGTCGTCGTTTCATTGGCCATTCGGACCCCTTACCTTTTCGCATACGCAGGCACATGGGCACAGAGTGCCTTTCGGAGTATTGAAAATCGGGTGTCGGTTGCTCGAGTGCGGAATATGGGCAATTTGAGCTCCTGGGACGTCTTTCGCATCTTGTCGAGGGCGGTCGTTCAGATGCTACGCGATGAAGGCTCGTCGGTAATTCCCCCTCTCTTCACCGCTTTGCCCTGCTGAATTCCATAAAGGGACTCTGCTTCTAACACGTGAGGCTTGCAGTTCGTCCGCTGGCCGTTGCCCGCGTCGTACAGGCATCCACTCACTCCGTCGCAGGCACTCCTTGACCAATCTTTATCACCACCGCTCAATTTTTGCATTCTTCCCTCGGGGTGCCGTCCCGCTGTGCGATCATGCGCCGCTTAGCCTTGTCGTGAAGTAACTGTCATACGAGGGCGGGATATCACCCTTGGACTACCTCCGCTGGCCATTGAGCCCGCCTATAAAGCCCTGTCGAAGCTCGACCCCGTTTTCGTCTCGGTTATCCCACACTGACATCTTCAAATCCTTAGAAACCCTCTTGCCAGCTTACAATCTCAGCTTAGCACATCAAGGTTATCAATAATACCCCTTAGATACAATGTCTGCACCACTACTCAATCCGAATAACATTGTGCCTCTCAGGCATCCGGGCCTAGCAGGGCCTGCAGAGAGGCCTAACATGCGGAGGCAGAAAACGCGATATGCCTTTCAGGCCAGGTCCTCCATGAAGCAGCTCGCAAAGGAAAATGAAGACGATTTCGGCGTTTCTTTTCAGGTATCAACCTAGAATCTCCTGTCGCCTACTACCAGTCAGATTACTAATTATCCCAACATCTCAGACCCTCTATATTGGTATTGCAGCCACTGAAGGTGCTAGCGGTACCGTCGACGTAGGATTCGCCTCCCACGATGGCACATACAGTATCGACTTTGCAGTCCAGACACTCGGCGGCAACGGAGCAAGCGCCCCAGCAAGTGGCATAGGCACTCCAGGTCTTTCCGGTGCACAAACTCCTACTGGCATCGCGTCAGGCACGCACACACCACTCCCACTAGAAGAGCGACCTGCAGTTCTTGCCGATTATTTCGTTGACAAAATTCGGAATTACCAGCAGGAACATCGGTACAAGTTTGTGGGTGCTGGATTGACGAGGAAGGTAGTCCAGATGAGCCCCCAGCTCCCGGCTCGCCTGTGGTGGGAGTTGGATATAGTTCCTTTGGTTTTCGATAAACCACTGGAAGATCCTCTAGCTCAGGTTAGCCGCCATGGAATCATGTTCGTGGACGAAGAGGCAGATTCCATGGCCAGAAAATGCTTGATGTTCGCTGTTGTCTTTCCCAAAGCTTAACCGTATCCAAAAGCTAATAATTTCAGGTTCTTTGGACCAAGCCAGCAACCCCGCGTACAAGTCGGATTTCGCAATCAGGTGGAGGTTGACTCTTCAGGTCATGGACAGATTACATGTCTAGACCAATATCCAGAGACTGTCAGTGTGCAGACTTGGGAAGCAACCATGAAATACGTTAAATCGTTAAGGAAAAACAATACCAAAATTGCGTTCTTCAACAGCACGCCACAAGGCGGTGGTGTAGCCCTCATGCGACACGCACTAATCAGATTCTTACGTCTCGTGGGAGTCGATGCGAATTGGTAGGTAGCATCCCAATTGCCTTGACATCTATCGTCTACAGCTGACACATTTCAGGTATGTGCCTAAGCCCAAACCAGAGGTTTTCAGAATCACGAAGAACAACCATAACATTCTTCAAGGCGTTGCAGACCCGAAACTACGATTGACCGAGAAGCAGTGCCGTGTCCTTGACGAGTGGTGCCTTCAGAACGCTGAACGCTTCTGGATCTCCGAAGGTGGAGCTTTGGCGCCTCGCTCAAAGGGTGGCGCGGATGTGATCATTGTTGACGACCCTCAGATGCCGAGTTTAGTCCAAATTGCTAAGAAACTTGACCCGGAACGCCCAGTCATTTTCCGTAGTCACATCCAAGTGCGAGCCGATTTGGCCGATCAACCTGGTACTCCAACCTCAGAAGTTTGGCAGTGGATTTGGAACAACGTCAAGGATGCCGATGTGTTCATCAGTCACCCGGTCAAGGAGTTCGTGCCTAATACAGTCGATTTCAACAAGGTTGGCTACATGCCCGCCACGACTGACTGGCTGGACGGCCTAAGCAAAGAGATGAGCGACTGGGATACTCAGTACTACATCCATGAATTCAATTCCGAATGCTTCAAGCAGCGGATGAATAGACTAGATTTCCCTAACCGCGAGTATATCGCCCAGATTGCTCGCTTCGACCCTGCCAAAGGCATCCCCGATGTTCTCGCCTCATACGCTGAGCTCCGTCGGAAATACATGAAGGATCTGCCTCTCAAGGATATCCCGCAGCTCGTTGTTGCTGGTCACGGCGCCATTGATGACCCAGATGCAACCTCCATCTATGATCAAACTCTGGACCTCCTTGAAACGAAGTACGCAGACATCAAATCTGACGTCGTGGTCATGCGGCTTGGACCCACTGACCAGCTGCTCAATGCTTTGATGTCAAACGCAAAGGTTGCTTTGCAGCTCTCTACCCGTGAGGGTTTCGAAGTCAAAGTCTCGGAAGCGCTTCACAAGGGTGTTCCAATTATTGCCACCAAGGCCGGTGGTATTCCATTGCAAGTTCAGCACGAGAAGAGTGGGTTCCTCGTTGAACCGTGTGACAGCAGTGCGGTTGCGAAACATCTTAACTACCTCTTCACTAACCAAAGCGCCTACGATGACATGAGCGAGTACGCTGCCATGCATGTTAGCGACGAAGTTGGCACCGTCGGTAATGCTCTCTGTTGGCTGTATCTCTCGGACGTTCTCGCCAAGGGCGAGAAGATCGAGCCAAAGAGTGCCTGGATAAACGATATGGCACGGAAGACAGCCGGTCTGCCGTACGTCGAAACTGAGACCCAGTTGCCACGAAACAAGAATTTGAAACTCTCTTCGCACTAGGACAAATAGAAAATTTAGACGGCTCTGGGGGCTGGCATTCTGCTCTTCTTAGAATATTAGAAAGAAGACAAATTTTCACTGGCTTTCTCATTTGATTTCTAATGGGTCAGGGCGCTGTATGAGGTACTGAGGGCTTTTCTGATACTATCTATAAACGATACTATAAAGAAACTCCATGCTTATGAAATACAATACTATATACGCATTCAACTGCTATAGTTATGAAAACCACCAATTTCCCCTCGACACGCGTGCCAGTCAGTGAATTCCAGGGTCCCCGGTTAGCAACGCTGACCGAATTCCAAGTCATGTAATCGCTCTACAAGGTTCAGCCGGCGGATTCTCAGGTACCCTTGAGACTTGCTCGCGGATGCTTCCACGGTGGTGGCTTCGCCAAGCTAATCTACTCTCCGCACTCCAGCAGCCCGGCCCCTCACAAACCTAAATCCAGCGTCGACATTAGACGTCCGGCTCTGCATTCCCCGACGAGCTCCGCGCGGGGCTTACAACAGTCTCTTCGGGTAGATGGTCGTTCGTCTGTCTGCGGGTAAGCATGTGCAGATCGAGGTAGCAGTGACATGGGAAGAATCTGTACATTGCGTCCGCGAGTCGGCATGACGAGCAGCTGGGATGGATCTTCCGTGACGTGGTACCGAACCGCACCGGCGACGAACAAGCAGATGAGGCAGAACGGCGGCAGAACGGGGAAAGAGGGAAAGACGGTGCTTGCGGCTAAGGTGTTTCATTGGCCGCATAGATTTTCTGGTTTACAATTCTGATGGGCTTCTTCTCCCAAATGCGGGTCAGGCGAGGTTGCATGATCAGACAGCGTTTTTCCACTGAGATTTTGCCGGGGCGCCAAATAAATGCACCTTTGCTTTTAGCCGTTCTCTGTCTACGTTACTTTTAACCGTCCAGATCGATCTTGCCTTACCACGACTTTTCCTTAACGGAGTGCGAGTGCGTGGATCTGGAATAAACGGCTGGCCGAAGCTGCCGCTCGACTTTAAACTAACATATGTGGAGCAGATAGTTGGAAGCCAGTTTCTGACAGTGGCAGGCGCCGCATAGGATTGCATACATGCTGCATGTCACTATGGGCAAAGATATGTAAAATGGGCGAAGGGTGTGGGGCGGTGGGTAGGGAAGCGCGCAGATTAGGAGAGGACTGAACAACACATGAACTGAGTAGAGCGCAATGATGTGCATGACTCAGCTCAGAGGTTTAGTTTCGTGATGCCAATCGTTGCGTTAGATGTGGTTGGAGCAACGTTAGCGCAGATACAGGTTTCCAAACCAGATTCGACCAGCAAGCTATCTTAACCCGCCAGTTGCGTCCATCCGTTATCGATAAGGATTTGGCCAATCAGATCAATAGGATCAAATCGCCGCTTAGGAATATAAGATTGGTGATATCTATTAAATATTATATAAAATAATCTATATCGCCTAAGGTAGCCAATGCTCGTCCTTTCTGTAGAATAGAATCCGACATATTTTATGTCAGGTGACGAAGTCATCGCCTATATGTATTGTTCATCTTGCCAGTCACTCGCTTACCCCTTGTGGGTTTGTGCGGAGCCTGTTACCTCACATTTTATGCGTCCTTAGCGCTCGCAAAGGCCTCTAAAAAGGTATCCCTTCGGCTGGTGGATTTAGTCCCACGGTTATCGATAAGAGCCAGCCAATAGAATCAATAGAATCAGGGCTCCGTGACCATAATAAGGCTCAGGGGGAGCCGTGCACGGAGCTCTACCAAAGCTCTGCAAAAGCTCTCTACGAAGCTCTACTCAAAGCCCTGAGGAGAAACCTTATCCACCACCTATATAGAAAATAAGCAATAATAGAGCTTTAGCCACATAACCTGCCAGTTTCAACAATTCTTCTATGGAGATGGGCGAACCCTAACAACGAACACAGCTATAGCTTCACAAAACTCAAGAAAAAATATAAAAGTGACAAGACTTCAATTCTAATTAGAAATTCAAGTTTCACCACTCCTACAATTTTCCTCTTACGATTCTGAGAAAATCTGAGAACGGACGGTACAGTACAGCCAATGGATGTATGGCGTGGTCCTACAGCCATCTCTGCCCCGCTCTGTGAAACCATACATAAAACTTTATAATGGAGATCGAGGGCGAGAATTTCTCATCCATGCATGTAGAACCAAGCTCGTATAGCCACGTGCTTTGTCAATTGATTCCAAGTGGTTACGGGCAGGGTGGGTTACTCCTGGTGCTGTGGTGGTGATAATGGCTGGGCGTTTGGTTCAGATGATATAGCCGGCGAGACTTTCGTAGGCCTAGCACTAAGGTAAGGATGGGGGGTGTGGCGCCATGCAGTGCATTAAGGAGGGCCACTTCTTGTTACTCATAATAAATTCGACGGACCACACTTCGTTGTCTATAAAGCTACGACACCTGCCGAGTCAATCCTCTCTGGTTTTCCGCAAAGGCATAACACTTCAAATCTCACCTTTCACAGTTATTTATTTTTCTCAACTCGTCCTTTACGCTGTTTACATTTAAGCGAACCATCATGTCTCTGCCACAGCGCCCCAAGGACGCAGCCACGGACTCCATGGAAAGTCTGCCCCCAGGCGTCAGGCTCCCTGAGCCGCCACCACCAGATTTTGATCCCACGAAGGTGACTGATGACCTCCTCGTCAAGCACGGACTTCCTCCGCGTCCCGATCCAACATCCGAACCGGAGTCTTATGCCTGGTGGATGAAGGTTTGCTCACGGGCTCGCGTGTATATTCGTCCGGGCTTTGAATCTCTCAGCCAGCCGACACCTCCATCAGCGGAAGAAATTCGGAAACGATGGTCTGGCGCCGTCATCGCAGCCGACAAGGGATACCATTTCACACAAGTCTACGGATCGTGGACTATCTCACGTCCCTTCCCAGACAACCGTGCTTGGAAGACTATGTATTGGAATTCGGGCAGATTCAATGCTGCTTCATGGGTGGGCATTGATGGCCATAAGACGCCTGATCTCGTCGAGAGCCACGACGTCCTTCAAGCTGGAACGGCACATACTTGCGTCACCTCTACTCATCAGGACACCGAATATACTACTTATCCTTGGTGGGAGTGGTATCCTGACCACCCCTGGGCGCTCACTGGATTCCAAGTTAAGCCAGGAGACCTCATCCATGTCAACATAAGGGCGACAAGTTCTACAGAAGCAATTGTATACTTCTACAACGATTCTGCATGTACCTACACCAGTTTCAGTGTAACTGCTCCGCCAGACGTTTCGCTGGTAGGAAACTGTGCAGAATGGATCGTCGAAGCCTCCCGAGAGAGTAGCGCCGACCAGCCAACAACGTCATACCTTGGGGCTACATTTTTCTTCGACTGCTTGGCGATAGAGAAGAAAAACCAGTCCTTGCGATCCAGGGACCTTACAAATGCGACTTTCTTGGAAGCAGTCCAAGATGGAGAGGTGTTGTCGACTGGGAGACAGGATCTCTCGAACAACAAGGTTGTTGGAATCGTGGCTGAGGACAGGACTAATTGGACTAAGGTTTCACACCGAAAGGAAAAATGAGAAGACTTGGGAAACCTATTCATCCGTTTCTTTTTGTTAGTCACAGGTTTTCATTAGCAGAACACCCACTTAGCTCTAAATTGCAAAATATTGGAACCATCTGTTAAAGTTTTGCTGCTTCACAACTTCGAGTATTACTACCGAAAGCAGCCATCGAAAGAATATGAGGACATGTTTCTGCATCTCTCGCTCTCCATCGCTATCTTCCTCCATTGGACGACTCTCTGGAAATTTGTCGCAACAGGGTCTATCCCTACTCAAACAGCCCTCATCACGACCCCCTAGCCATTCTCCCCATGTCTAGCATTCCAAGCACGTTCTGATTTCTTGAAACCACACTTCTACCATTCCCCTCGGCGCCGCTTACATATCTCTCCTGCTAGAAACGCCATGATTCGTCTTGCTTTTTGAATTTTGAGATGGTGTGACCTGATGGTATTATTGAAATCCCCCTACTTTTTATTCTTGGCTTGTTCATATCTCTCGCCAACCTCCCGGTCTTGTCCCACTTGAACTTGCTCCATGCCCTTTTCTTCTCCTCACTTCCCTTCTCCCTCTTCTCCTTCTCTCAACGCTTCCCGAGAACCCTCTGCTTCTATGATAGCTGATTATCTGAGCAAGAGATCTCTTACTAGCTTATTGTACTTCTTTAGAGCAGCAAATTATGGACTCGGCTGGCACTCCTGCGTGTATAGCTCCTCAATAGAAGCCAAGCAATGTTGGCCCCGCTATAGGTTCAAACCTAACAATTTTACGTCACCGACCTATGGCGCTGTGACCACCCCCGCGATGGAGAACGCTGACACCCGTTGTGTTATCTCTAGCGAGCTGGAGATCACTCGTATTGGGATTATCTGAGGAGCCAACTACCCAGCCCTATGGAGAGTACATATACCCTATAAATACTAGGCTAAGAAAGGGCGCAGTGAGCTTGTTAGATTAATTATCCCTCCAGTTCACCAGCCCGTTATCGCTACCTTTAGGGGGTTAGAATTTATATCTTGAGTTCTTAGATAGCTTAAGTATCATGTGCCACAGCGTCACGTATATCGCTGAATCACAATTAGAATTAATTAGGCACTGGTATCTCGTGCAGCTTACTTGATTAGCTGACCCGTTATCGATAATAGATGCATACAAAGCAGCGGATTAAGGGATATACATTATGGTCCTATATTTATAATATTAAAGGGGGAAATATAGCTTTAAAAAAGGTAAGCGATTTTCTAAAATTCCTAAGTTAAGGTTTTTAGACGAGTTTTAGATAAACTTTAATTAAATACGGCTAACTGCCTATATTTAATATTTTATATTATAAGGCATATTACTAGGTGTACGGTAGGGAGCAGGCAGGCCGAGCAAGAGTTATAGGAGAGTCAATGTAAGAGGACGATAGTATGGCAAGAAGTAGGGCAATAACCTTGTATAGAACGAACTGATAAAGAGAGGAAGAGGGCTGCAAGCCCGAGGAGCTTATAAGGAGGTACGAAGGCCTAGCTGAAGGCTAGCCCCTAAGAGCTCTCGGGCAATCTGATAAAGATTCGCTATTATTGTTGATTGGGTATTTTGTATTTACCCAACCTCTCCGATTAGCCTAATTCTTATCGATAAGAGGTCCAATTTTGACGGGTTAAGGGATACAGATAATATAACTATAACGTTATTATTCGATATAATAGATAGAGAAGCTAAAGAGCTCCTACCTTGTATAATAACTAGACATTATGAAAAGGTCGAAATATGGCAGTAAAAAAGGTGAATTTTGGTGTATTTTGACGTTCCGTTACCACCAAAACGACACCCATAAGCTCTCAGCCCTCGGTGGAGAATTCGTTGGATAAGGAGCAGTATGCTTGCGTGGTACACGTACCACCGGGGTCTGGTTTATGAGATAACCATTATCTGAGGATATGCCTGGGGTCACGAGCTTTCCTTTGGCTCGAAGGTCATCCCGGCAACCCAGGCGTTTAATAGACGTCTTATGCAGGTCAGGGTTACGGGAGCATACCCGGAAGCCGCATCAGAGCCGCAAAAGAGCGTCGGGGAGGCCTGCAGAACCGCTGGGCGAGAAGGCGGATATTAATGGCTTAGGCTATAATTCCCGCAAAGCTAGGACGCTGTAGGCCATCCCGGAAACTTTACTGTGCCCACATCCTTTCCCACATCCCCATCCTTTAACTCCTGAATTCTGGGCGCCCTTTTCTTGTACGTAGAGGTTAAGCCTATCCCTGCTGAACGTTTCTGACGTCACCTGTCTGGCAAGAAGGCCAAGCTGCCTTGAGACTTCAATGTTTTGCTGCACCATCGAGCCGTGGGGATAGGATGTCAGATGTGGCTCGAATGGCTCAGGAACGAATATGTTGTTGGTGGCCATTTCGAGGAACGAAGCGCCCTTGGCAAAAGTGCACCGATTTTGGCGCCCACGCTCTGGTCTCGAAAGGGTCTGAGAGTCCGGATGATTCAAGCTTCAAACGAAACCCAGCCCCGTGCTTTTGCCCATCCTCCCCGTTGTCGCCAGCACACTACCCTCACCCAATCACAACGCGTTTATTTTTACGCCACCAACTCCCACTCTCCCAACTTCTATCCAGATCCCACCCGTCGGCGTTAAAAAGTCGAAAGAGTGTGGCCTTATGGCCCTTACCTAAGGCGAAGCGCCCTGCGCAAGATAGCTAGCCCCTGCTAAGCTTGATGCCACAACTGCACGGCCTGACGCAAGGCCTTATTGGAACTTGTTGGATCGGCACTGGCAGCCATCGCCAGACAGGACCAAAGAGCAATATTAAATTCGTGGGGCCCTTAGCATATCGCCCTCGTGCTTCAACCTCCACTTTGCCCTAACCTCTTATTCAATTTTGACATTAGCTTACGCATGCTTCTTTAGCGGCTTTTTTTCCACTTCAGTTTTGTAGATATTAGCTATTTTTCCCTTCTTACATTGAGCGTTCAGCAATGAGCATGGCTGCCCGTGCCCCATCGGTCAGGAGCCCCACTCCGACACCCAGAACCATCTCTCGCAAGACTTCAGCGCAGTCCATACGAAGAGATATTCGATCTGAGAGAAATCATTCCATTGACTCGTCTGACGAATCTCCCACCGTCAGCGTCATGACCCCAGGCTCCAACTCAACGCATAACAGCGTATATTCAGATCGAGAGAGCAGAAACTCTTCTCCTAGACGTATTGCTGGTCTTGCTGGTCTTCACCTTGGCGATAATCTACGTGCGCCTGAAGGCCATGTCCACCAACTCTTTTCCCCCTCGGCGCCGCCTAAGCAACCTGGAGATGAACTGCTGTATAATGTTGCCTCCGAAAGGCGTCCGGATGAGCGCATATTCAGCCAAGCCTTTCAAAGTGCCCTAGAGGAGACCAAAGGAGAACTCCGAGAGCTATCCCTTGCGATTTGGGGCTGTACAGCTGCTCATCAGGCTGGAACAGGTCTTTATGCCTTGCGCCAACAAGGACAGAGCTTAAGCGAGTTCGAGCCTATGAGGACTCGTACAGTCGGCCTTGTTGGAGACTCGGGAGCCGGTAGGAATCCTACTGGAGCAGGAAATTTCTGGCAATAACTTTACTGATGTAACGTCCAGGGAAAAGCAGTCTTATCAACTCTCTACTTGACCAACCCAACCTAGCGAGATCGGTATGGCTATGCTCAACACCACGTTTTACTGCAAAAGCTAATGCCTTGTAGACTGGAGATGGTAGCGCTTGTACCTGTGTAGTGACCGAGTATCGATTCCGTCCTACCCACGAGGAAGAACCTTACGGGATTGAGGTGGACTACATGACCGCTGAAGAAGTCAAGGAACTTCTTGAAGAGCTTCTGAGAACATTCAAGCAGTGTTTCATTCCAGCATTCAACGATGTGGACAGCATCCAAGAACAGAACGAGATTAGAGAGAAATCATCAAAAGCGTGGGAAACGCTTCAGTCCATGTTCCGCGATCGACCAGAGTTAACCCAGGGATTCCTGAAGCAAGAATCTACGGGGGAGGAAGCGTCGGTCCTTGGCAATCTTCAGGAATGGGCAACTGCTGTACTTGCTAAACGTCCTGGTGGTGCGAATACTAGCACATGGTCCGCAACTGCTACGGATGTTGATGATTGCACCGACAAACTGGATCCCTTCGTCAGAGACCCAGTTGACGAGAAGTTGCCTTCGCTTTGGCCTTTCGTCCGAATTATCAGGTCAGTAATGACACCTTAAAGATTAGCGTATGATCTCATGTTCTACAGGGTCTATCTCCGTTCCCCCATCCTCCAAACCGGCCTTATTCTCGTGGATCTTCCTGGTGAGCCCTCCTTGAAAGTAATTGAAGGACTGCTTGTTAACCTAGGGAAGGCCTTCGAAACTTGAACTTTGCCCGTGCTCGAGCTACCGAAAGGTATCTGCGCAATTGCCACGAGGTATTCGCAGTCACAACAGTGGCTCGTGCTAGTACAGACGCGGGTGTACGAGACGTCATTGCAAGAACTGGTCGACATCGCCCATTGCGGATTATTTGCACTAAATCTGAAGTAAGTATTGTTCATAGCGTGAAAATTGTTATTAACGCATTACCCAGCTAGTCAATGCTAGGGAGACAGAAAGGTCTTCCCCTCCTGATGTTGCTCTTCAGATAAGGACCTGGCGACGCCAGATTGACAATCTGCACCTGCAAATGAGAAGATGCGAGGCAAGACGTCGCCGCGGAGTTCCAGGAGCACTGGAAGAGGAGGTCCGGACTCGGTAAGAAACTCAAATTCAGGCTCGGCATTTACACTAACTTGTTACAGTGATATACTGAATGAGATAGATTTCGGGTAGCCTCATCCTTTTCTAATGACAATAGGGCCTTCTGCTGACACTGGCACACAGCTTGAAAAAGTTATTGATAGAACGACGAAACCATGAAGTAGCACACGACCTCATAGAGAAATACCAAGGTCATGTCCAGCTTGGGGACCTCAAAGTCTTTTGTGTCAGCAATGTGGATTATTTTAACCACCGCCACGATGAACAAAACCGAGCTGAATCAAGGCTCGAGCTTAGTGGCATTGTTAACCTGCGGAGGTATTGCCATAAAATCCCAGCAGAAGCTCAATTTGCTGCTGCCGCGGCATACGTTGAGCATGAAGTACCAGCCTTTATCGGATCCCTCCGCCAATGGAGCGTCGCTGGGTCCGATCAGTTGGCGCTAGAGAAAGCAGAGCATCTACAGGAACTTCTGAAACGGTCAGAATCAACCCTTTGCAAGGTACAGTGACTGACATGTCCTTAAACCGCTATAAAATGCTGATCATCAACAGAGACTTGTTATGCCTTCTGGGGAAGTACACAAAGCGATGACCAACCTAAATTATGAGTTTGCGGCTTCTGTTGTTCTACCGATAAGTGAGTTACCTGAGATCCCACATATTACAGTAATACTTACATTATCTAGGAGAAAACCGAGCCGACTGGAGAACATCTTCTGTCGAGATTAGTAAAGAATGGGCTGGAGTAAGCAACTTTATCCTCATTGTAATTACAGCTCTAACAAGTCTATAGTGGAATGCCAGCTCGTACGCCGCGTTCTGCAGGAAATATGGTAACTCTGAGACCACTGCCGTTGGAGCGCGGAGTTGGAACGAGGAGCTCATTAGGCCAATGCGCCTCCAGCTCGAGAGCAATTGGGGTTTCTTCGAGGAGTGGGTGGATGAGTGCAAGGGAGATTTAATCGACATGGTCGGCCGCGTTTTCGACGACGTCTGTGAATCATTAAAAGGTCAGCAGCCATGAACAGGCACTCAGTGCTAGAAATGTTGCAAAAGATTAGCTGGCTAATTATACCTCAGATTATATGGGCGATGCGCCGAACACAGTTGGAAACTTGCTCGACAACATGGGCCCGCGTAAGGAGTGTATCTTCCGCATCATCGACGCCGGGTTCGACGACCTCGTTGAAGGCACATCGTAAGTCGCTCCCCAGCCGCTCCCTTCCCTTCCCCTTCATGTCCGCATCACCCCACTAACCCACCCCTCCCTACTCAGGCAAATCGAAAACGACACCCTCTACGGCCACGACAGCTCGTATACAAGCGACATCATGCGCTCCGCCTACCAAGCCTGCAACCAGGAAAGCGGTACATTTCCCTCCCTCCCCAAAGTAATTAAACCTAAGATCAAAACTAACTTCGTATGTGCACACAGGCTCCGGCAGTGACGCGCGCCGCAAAGAACTCATCAACCGCCACATCCAGGCGTGCCGGCTCTTCCCGAAGCTCTCCACGATGGTCGAGCGCAACCACCGCAGCTTCGTGCGCGCGACATTCGACTCCCTCATCAGCGACATCACGCGCGAGGTGGACAATTTCGTGCGCGATCTGGGCCTGCTGGCCGGCCCCGAGACCGAGACGCCCGAGGCGCAGCGGTATCCCGAGTTTGCGAGACGGCTGCGGGTCCGGTTGGTCCAGGCGGATCGCGTGCTGGTGCAGTGTGCGCAGGCGGCGAGGAAGCTAAGGGAGGCGAGGGAAGAGGGAGGCTTGAGGCATTAGGGCTTCAGATTGGGGCTCCGGGGGGTCTACATTGTGGATGGGTGCCGTAGTGGAGAGCTGGCTTTGCGCTTCGGAATGTGATGAATGGCTTAACGAAATTTTGGTGCTTTCTAAGGAGTTGCTTGGGTCAGGATTGGGCTCATGAAGGATCGAGGTTTATTTGTAGTATTAAGAAAGGTGAAAATAGTGGAACGAATAGGCGCAAGATGCTGCACAACCCAAATATCCCGCCAGATTGGATGCATGAACAGCGCAGAGGCTTATTTACTAATTCATAGAGCAAGATGTTTTGTGCGTGCTCTACAATTACGACTACGAGGCAGATGAGAGGAAATTACTGGCGTTGAGCATGTTATTGGTTCAGGAGATCTAAAGAGCTGTTCCGAGGGTGCAATTTAAAGCTTCAGAAACAAGCCGATCTAGAATTCGCATCTGCAGCCACTGCGATCGGAAGGTGATATGACAATTTTTCACTGAAGTTCCTTCGAATCAGCAAATACGTTTGAATTTTGATTACCCCAAAGTAGTAGTTACTCGGAAGCTCTCTGCTCCAAATCAGAGTCTGGAACCGTCCTGAAGTCGGTTGCGCGAGTACCTGTCCCTGCATTCCTGGAGCATAGCGTACGCTAGAGCTTTCTATATCCAACGGCGCCGGGGATGTGCGGAGAGTTAGCGTGCACTAAAATAACTTGTCATGAGCAAGCGCAACCACGTATGTCCCTGGTAAAAATTTATTCACGGTCTGACCCGATCTTCAATCTTAAATCTGGCATTCACATCACCCACACCTTAGGCCTCGCTCGCCAAATGTTTTGCGTTTCATCTTCGTTAAATACGGGTGATAAAAGTCACCATGGTCGTCTTGTGAGTAAGAATGTTATTAGTAGGAGCACCGGGCTAAGCATAATATTTGTCTACTAATAAGAGCCAATTTTGCGTTTCTTTTTTCTTTTTAAGTAGTGTTGCATTTCCCAAATAATTTCGTCCTTTAAATCTACAAAATCTGAGCAATAAAAATTCCCTGGGTTTTTATACTTCCGTAGTTTTATTCTCACCGATTGCACAAACTCTTTTCCTAAGTATTTTCATGAGATGTATCGTCTCTCTAAGCAAACATTCACTGGTACAAGACCCGCTTACTTCAAGTAGTAACATCGGCCTCGAGACATCGATATACTTTGCTCGCGAAGGCGCCCGTCGCCTTACGTCTGATACCTTCGGGCCCTCCCTGGAAAAGACCATCCTAAAACACATGAACTGACCTCCGATTTTGCAAAAATCGACACCACCTGCACCGACCCCTCCTATGAGTCTGAAGTGGTGACTATAGTTGAATACGTTGATACTTAGTGGCGGCGTTGACGTCATCTTTTAATAACGACAATGGCAAGGAAAAAAAACTGTATTAATAATACCGCCCCCATTAACCGCACTCGTTAGTTCTGCAATACCACAACTTACCTATGCCGCATCGAAGAACGCTGTTTTAGCCCTGACTCGCGAATTCTCTACCAAGCTCGAGTGGGAGGGTGAACGCCCTCTGCTGGAAAACTGGCTTATCAACGACGTGGCCAGTGACAGCCAGGTCTGCACATGACCCTTTGCAGCCTGAGGCATGCACAACCTAGGCGTAATGTGGGGATATGATTGGGCTGAGTGGAGGATGCTTAAGGGCCCCCATGACAGGCTTGCTATTCGGTTGCCGCGCCTCCTTTCTCGCATGCGGTCCCAAGCTCCTACGCCCATGGTGGCAACGCCACTAAACTATTCATTTTCAGTTTATCCACGATTCAGGACTCACAGGCAGTGTCAGTATTGACAACAGACCAGAGGTTCTTACAACAAACCCGCGGTGTTGACAACGTCGTCAGAATCCACTGAAACTAGCTTCGCCACGACCACAAGCGTAGCAAGTTGCGATATTATGCATGGTGCTGCACCAACACGTTTCAGATTCGTTGTTGGGAACCTCTGGAATCCAACAAGGGGTGGGCCTGATTATAATGGAGGGGAGGTAACCAGAGCACTGGAGAGCAAAAGAGCCCGGGTGACTTCGAGCCTATTCTGAGAATCACCAACGACTACAAGACACGACACGAGTTCCTGACCTGGTATTTCCGGTCAACAATGACAGACACTCTGACGTGTGAATCGAAGCATGGTGGATAAAATATCTCTTATCTGGTAGACTTGCTCACTTCACCGAACAAACTCACAATAAACTTACCGAACAAACTTACCGAACAAACTCGTCGAATAAACTCGTCGAACAAACCCGTCGAACAAACCCGTCGAACAAAAGTATAGATGGAAAAATTCCTGCACCCCAGCCCCGCCGCCATCACAGTTACCGATGCCGACCCCCCCAAAGAGATTCTGGAAAAGCCTTGTTATCCGGACCGGCCCGAACACTCGCGCCAATTGAATCTAAAATCGTGGGCTAGCCCATATAGGTAACTATTATTCTTATTTAGGTATAGTGCATTAGATTTGGATTAGAGCATTGGAGTGGATTTGACCTCAGATCCACGCCACGCCAGTCCAAATAGATCACTGGGTGATTCTACTTTTCTCGGCAAATAGCTCACTATATAGTCTTTTCAGGGGATATGGTGCAAAACCCGTAGCGGAACTCCCAAAACAGCAGCAACGATTAGCTGTAACGGTCTCTTCCGAGATTATCACGGATACGAATAGCCAACGAACGCTCATTGGCGAAGGCCACAAATATGATTCCATCACTGCCACCAATGATGCTAGGCAGGTGAATGGCGATATGGGATTGGAGAATGGTGGTCGTTCTAAGAGAAATATATACAAGGGAGTCAAGGCGACGGGGAAGAGCAGACAAGTAAATGGAAACTTGTCCGAAAATATGGCTAAAGGGTTTTGGGGGTAGTGGGGTATGGTTTTCGAGTAGACATCATGGGAGCTTCATACGAAGGCGCATTTTGTGAGCAGGTTCTGTCGACCAATATTTGGATTTGCTTACCACTCTGTTGCCTACCACCCTATTACTCACCCCCCCTCCTCTGGTTGCCTGCACCTACCTCATGTATATAAAGGACTCCTGGAGCCGGCTTGAATAGACAGAGTTCCTATTCTGAATTGTCTGGTCAACAGGTTCGGATGTATCCCAGGTCGATTTTGTTGTTAACTTAAACTATATTCAATGCATCTAGAGATAGATTTTTAACCTATTTAAGACGAGTCATTTATAGACTTTTGTTTCATTTTAAATAAATCCAGTCTTTATCATAAAACTCCATTCACTTTATTATAATTTCTAACACTCAGCCTCTCACTAAGCAGACATTAGTGTCGACTTGAATCAGGTTGTCTTGCCACCCCGACACAGCTACCTACCCATTGACTCAGTCATTGGCTCGGTTACCTACCCCGTCTTGACTCGTTCACCTACCCCTTGTCTTTCCTACTTCCTATACCTTTCTTATGTATATATAGAGGCCCTAGAGCCATATTCGATAGACAGAGTCCTCATTCTTTTCTTATAATCAGCGCACGGACTACCGATTGACAATTAGTGTGCTGGCAGCCTGAGCGCTTAGATCCCTAAACCTAAGTTTTATGCCTTCTAAAATAACCCATTATTCTAAAATATGCAAAATCTTCAAACTGATTTTTCACCACACTGTTAAATATAAAGCGATTGGTTTTTCTCAAACGGAGGAGCGTATATTTTGCCAGAGATAGTAAGCAGATCCAACATTTACCATAAAGGAAGACTAATAGAGGAGGTAAAAAGGGCATCAAATACATAAAGATAGATGCATACACGAGCTAAGATTGGAATGCATTGTTATCGTTTCGTTAAATGGGGGAGCAGCTGATAAGCCACCCAAGCGTCTAGGAAGAGCGATCGTGACAGTTCAAGCCCATTTCAACGCCTAGAAGGACGGTGAGCCACCAGAGGCTAGAGTAAGAATCTCTGCTGACACATCTATTACGAGCCCTGATGTTCTCACCGCGCTGCTTATACTTCCATAGTCTACTCCTACAAGTATGAGCAACAATCGTTACCAATCCAATTAGATTGCAACCTCCCTAAGATATTCCAATCTAATCTAGTCCCGCTGAGCCACAATCTGTTAGTCTTAGGAAAGTACTAAGATTAAAACTAATAAACGTAAATTGGTGTCCATTCTGACTCCTACATCTTCATAAATTGGAGGAAAACATGCGAATCCAGGATATTACCATTGACTTGTCTGCTTAGTCCTTTGGCAACGACATTGTTATATAGATGGCTTGAGGATTCCTATATCTGCGTTTACTTGAATACTACTGTCTTTAGAGATGACATGGTAGTAGACATGTCCACCATCCGTTTGGTGTCTAGGGGTATGGCCAATAGTTGTCGTTGCCGCTTCCAGAACCCAGGGCCTATGCTACTCTACATCCCATGCGCAATTAATCTCCACATAGGCACCCAGTATCAACGCCACAGTTAGAGCGTCCAGAAAATTCGCACCCTCCATTATCCAAGTACCAACGCGTTTGGGCATGCAGTGGATGAGACGTAACGGTCGGATTCGATATTTGTCCGTATCTCTGCTCTGTGCTCTTATAATTGTACTGTGCTAACGGAGCTTGGCTCTCGCTGGTTGGCTTCGCTATGATGTCGTCTACAAACCCATCCGCAGGTGAAGAAGCTGCGTTATACTGTCCAGACGGATTGATTTTTGTTATCAACGTAGTCATATTCGACTCGATTCGAGCTTGCGAAGAGCTGTAACTTGACTTGTAAGCTTATACTGTACGGTTTATTGAGTAAATGATAGAGAAATGCAGCTACGGCTTGAAAAGTGTTGGAAGGAATAACAATACTGGGTTTGAGTTACCTGGTAAGGGTTTTGTTGAAAGCGGTAAGCAGGGTTATGTTTACTGTGAGTCGATGCCTTATGCCTGAAACATCCTCTGACCCCCACTTCATCTTATCCCTTCGCCCTAAGGCTGCGATATTTTCGCAGAAGATCTTGGATGTCTTTAAGGACACTGTAACATTCATTTTTTTGAAGACTTGAGGCATACTACTGCATCGGCATCTAGGGAATGCTCTGAAAGATATTCTGAGATTTTCTTGAGAACTATATGCAGCGAATTGACCTCGCTGGTGATGCTCTTAAAGCTACGAGATGAGTTCTTGCAAGAGCTATAAATATTCATAGCAAGCGCTGAAATGGCAATAAAATCACCGACACTGAAGCCGAAACCCATTTTAGAGCGTTTCAAGTAATAAAACAAGGAGCGAAATAAAACCTTTTTTTGGACAAGTTTTGTTTTGTAAAAGTTTAGCAGAGTGGCTAATTTTCAATTTTGGACACGTGTGAAGCGGTGAGAGGACGGTGCTCGGGGCCCCCAGCCTTGACTTTTTTTAAATGAGCTTCGCTTTCCACTTTTTTTCCTTGGGAAAAATTTTCGAGAATTTATTTCAGATTATTATATGATGCGCCATATGCAGCAGCAGTCTCTAATTCTGATTGCAGAAGATAAATACCCGGAGAATGCGCTAACTGGGATCCTCTTTTCGTGCAGCCCTGGCTATCTTGGATGCCATTTGTGAAGGCGTACCGAAAACAATTATTGCGGTAGAGCAGGGGCAAAACTCTGCACTCCAGAACCAAGCCCTACCATGATAATGCACTAAAAAACACTTTACGGAGGTAAAGAGGACCTTTGATATTTAATAATAGTAGGAGCAACTGATTTGGTTGATTGTATATACTACCCGATAAAGTCACTAGGTGATGATACATCACCTGCACGGCATCTTTGCTACGTGCTGCAAAAGTTTTCCGTAAGCAACTCTCTATTTAGTGTACATCAATTCTATGGGCCGAGATACCCTCTAGCAAATTGTTGAACGGCCGATGAATGCTGCGCGATATATGTAGATCAATTCTGTGACGTTTAGGACTACTGCTGACTAAATCTGCAGTTAAAGAGTACGATAATATTAAGGCTAGCCAGCTTTCATTTCCTGATATATATCGAAATAAAACGAAGATAAATATTGTTAATAGGACACGTTTTGACCCCGCCCTAGAACTCAAAAGGTACTCCACATGGATACAGCCAATCCCGAGCAAGCCTCATCTAAGACTAAGCTGGACTACATATCGATATCGAAAACCGAAACCACTCGATCACACTCTCACATTAGATTGACATTATACAGTTTCCCAGGCATCTTAAGTTTGCCATAAGAATGATTATAAAGCCAAGTAATAATGCTATCCCCCCGGTTTCCGACGCCGTCCATTGGTCTGATGTACAACGTCGGTCGAGGTAGTAATATCGGCGTCGGCTGCAGCATCGGCGTCGGCTGCGGCACTGGCGTCGATCGCAGCGTCGGCGTCGATTGCAGCGTCTGTTAAGAGTCGGCGTTTGTGGAGGTTGCGGCATCGGCTGAGGCTGTGGCGTTGGTTGAGGTTGTGGCTTTTGCTGGTGCAGCATCTGTCCGCACTGGGTTTCCGGTACGGGTTGCGGTGTCTGCAATCTCAATGTTAGTTACTCTGCAATCTCTAGCTGTTCAAACTCCTCACGGACTTTCGCCACTCCCTCTCTTTCGTCAGGCAAGCATTTTTTTTGTTCTTTGGATTCTTCCACCTTTGTTTCTCCCTGAGCAGGCTTGTTTCTTGAATCTAACTGTATCAGTTGTCACGATGATGTCAACTTCACGACCTTCAAGACTGCTTGTGGTAACTTACATCGCTAGAATACGTGTTAAGAATTAACGTAACGCTAACATTCATGCGACTGTTATCTACATTGCCATTGTGTTGACGTGCTGATCCACCCGCTTCCGGAGCTAGATACATATTTTTTTGCCTGAGGGGAACTCGTGACCTGCGGACAGTCTGTGGAAATCATATGAGTAAGGAGCGTTAAGAGAACAACAGGAAGCTTTAATTCCATGGGCCGGCCGGATTTCGAACATGAATATATACGGAAAGGGGCTTAGGAGAGGTTCCGAGGGAATGGGACATGTTAGGTTGGCAGAGAGACGTGTTGCTCTATCTCTCGACAGGCACACTTCAAGGCACCCACTTCGAGGCACCCTCTCCGAAGCACACACTCCGGGGCGCACTCTTTTCGCATCCTATTGAAAGACCGTAAGTTTCTACGCGCACGGTTATCTCCACATATCGCTGCCTGCTTGGGAAGGCTCAGGATAAAAAGGGTGTGAAATTTACTCGAGGGCATCGAAGTTTACGCCCTTCACTCGGCGCGGTCAAACCAGGGTGTCAAAACCAGATGTCAATGGGCTGCAGGGCGATATCGTATAAGCGCTAGGACCTGATAAGGGGGAAGAAGGCTGCATGAACTGACGTTCTGTGGCAGGATCACCACAGCGGCAGGTTGGCACGTGGTAGCTCAGGGCCCAGTTCACTTACCTGAACACGGCAAATTCCAGCGCCTAGCGTAGCAGACTTTGCAAATAAGTCCAAATTTTTTGCTACCTTTCAAGTCCATGAAATTGCACCACAACAGAGTATAAAACTTACATTAAAACAGGAACTTGTTAATTAATCGCTTCTTTTAATTAGACCGGCTGGTTATCACGTCATATTTGAAAAGGCTAGGTTCAACTACGAATTTCATGCCCGATGGGCATGATAGCTAGCCCCTGCCTCTGGCTGATGAGTTGGCACCCTCCCTTGAAAATATTGGTGTGCAGCTTGGCATAGAATGGATAAAAATATTCACTTTCTTGATACAAATCTGTCTTAGGCGCTAGCAATCCGTTCAAGGGAGGTGTATCATCAACGATCTCTTTCGAATTCTAGCACGACGTGTTCAAAACGCCATGCCACTCTTCCACCACCTCACCCCCATATACAGATACAACCACTGCCCACCCCAGCACCACCACCCATCGCCCCTGACGCCGAGCCCCAGCGCACGCAGCGGACTGACAGGGACCGGCTCGTACAACCACAGCCTGTCCCTCGCAAAATCGTCCACCGGCAACGACGCCATACGATTAGAACCACACATGCACATACACCCACCGACAGCCTCCGCCACACGCCCTCCCCAGCGCCCAAGAAGCGCGCTAGCAGCGTCTCCGCCGCAACGCCAGCAGCCCGCAAGACGAAGAAGCAGAAGGGCCCACGCAGAGGCCGCGTCGGGCCCAGCTGCGTGTAGCTAGCGCAGGCGTGCAGGAAGCCGGAGAGGGCAAGCGCGGTCGCGAGCCGGAGGAGCTTCGCGGACCGCAAGCGAGGGCCCAGGCGCGCGAGGGCCCAGGCGCGCGAGGGCGACCAGCTTGCGCGCGGGCTCCGCGAACGCGGACCGGGACGTCTGGTGCCACCACCCGACCCACCACCCCGCGAGCCCGCGGTCCAGCACGTGCGCGTAGCTGCCCCAGGTGTCCGGGTACATCTAGGGTGCGGCGCGCGCCGATGGTCGGGGCTGAGGATGCCGCTGAAGAAGAGGGGCGCGGGCTGAAGGCGGTTTGGAGGGACCATTTGATCAGGTACTGGCTTATGGCGAGGTGGTAGAAGTGGAGCGGGTTAGCAAGGTGGGAAGGTAGGCAGGGGGGGGCGGTCTGGGATGCCCCAAAAGTAGGGGCCGTGGTTGACGATGACTTTTAGGAGGTCGAGGATGAGGTAGCCGAGTATGAAGGTTTTGAGGTTCGCGCGGAGGAGCTCTGCTCGTGTTTGGTATACGCGTGCCATCCTGGAATGTGCTGCGCGGGTGTCTCGTGGTATATCTGAACCTGAGTTTTCGCGGAGCTGCTCCTGAACCCACCTAGGAGGAAGGGGAAGACCTAATATCTGCCAATTCCACCCCATACCACGGAAATTGCAGAAGATATCGAGAACCCAATCTAAACGTTCTATAAATGGCGACAGGGGGTATGGTTGCCATGCAAAATCACCATGACGTTTCCCAGAACCAAGATGCCCCTCTTTGATACAGTGACATGCTTGCCTCCAGAAAAGCCATTTGCTATACTATGGGCCTCTTCTTTCCTATGTTCTTTAATTTCGGCCAAGGTACTATTCTGCTCTACTTTCCTACCGCTCCATGCACGCCTCTAGCCTTTCAATTCTCTGGAAGTCTAGCTGGGCATCATTCACCACTAGGATAGTCGCAACCCACAGCACCGACCAGGCCGAGATAATGCCCGTACCAAACGCCGACGCTATATTACGTGAGCGACAATACCTAATCGTATACGCCGCAAAGCTTGCTATCCACGCGAAGGCTAGAAACCCAGCGCGACGCAGCAGCGGTGAGTTTCGGTGCGGGATCAACAGATACACAACTACGACCACTGCACCAAGCGTGCCCCACGGATATACAAACGGCTCATACCTGCCCTCCTGGATCCCAGCGTCATACTTGGCATGGTAGAAGGCTGTTAGCTCATGGTGGGAAGCTCGGGGGTAGCTTCATCCTGCGGCCGAGTGGCGAGAGTAATGAGGGACTCGAGGAAGACTAGACTCAACGGTGCTGCTGTTACGCTGCGGGAACATGATATATATGTATGTGGTTGCATGGTGGCGTATCCTTGGAAGGTTTTGGAGGTTGGTGTATCGAAATTTGTTACGCCAGCGCTAGGCTGCATTAGGGCGAATCGTTACTCAACACCAAACTTCTTCCGTCGTCGCTGGCGAGGCGCAGAATTATCGAAATTTAGATTCTGGCCCAACAGCCACTTATATTCGTAGTCAGATCGGTCAGGCAATTCTTGGTTAGCCAAAATGGTTAATATTACAGACAAGATCAAGGAGTAAGAACACGATATGGTTGTTGTCAGGATGAGAGGAATTGACAGCGTGCAGGATTGAGGAGGAGATGAGGAGGACGCAGAGTAACCACCTCTCGCTACATTAATATAAACCGTACTAACTCCTTAAAAGAGAACAAAGCTACTGGTACACGGCATATCCAGCCCTCGAAGCCCATGCGCTGATTTACCGCCCACAGAATACCATCTCGGTCTTTTAAAAGGGTCTGTGAACCCCAGCCCCCAAAAAAAAGAAAAGAGAAAAAAAAAGAGAATTTTACCAACAACACTCACTTCTTTGGAACTAACCACCCCCTAGCAAACTTGCACGACTCCGCGCTCAGCTCCTCGAGCCCGCCCCCGGCGCCGGCTCGGGCGGCGGGAGCGGCTTCGACGTCAGCAAGAGCGGCGATGCACGTATCGCGCTGGTCGGCTTCCCGTCTGTCGGCAAGTCGACG
>Ga0307515_10001263_pt1 | contig 57690 bp, 75 predicted proteins | sample 17_EM_MG_FD_194513 | JGI IMG/M metagenome (GOLD analysis project Ga0307515, IMG submission 194513) | Populus trichocarpa ectomycorrhiza microbial communities from riparian zone in the Pacific Northwest, United States - 17_EM | ecosystem: Host-associated > Plants > Roots > Unclassified | place...
ATCCTAGATGGAGCATCCTGAATGCACCTCCATAACTGCAGGTGCTTTCAGGAGCACCTGAGAATGCTCTTGCAGAGTCTGAGAGCACTTTGCTTAGCTCCAGGTGGGTCTGGGAGCGTCTGGAAGTACTCAGAAGCAATGGTGAGGTCGCCCGGAGTGTCTGGGAGGATTGCGTATGCCTTCTGGACCGAATTACATTTTGCTGATTTCCTGATGTACGCATCTCTCAGGCACAGCTCTCAAGCATTGCTCTGTCATGCAGATATCAAGCAGGCTCTCAAGGAGGCTATGAACCCAGATTCCAAGCAGGATATCAAGCAGGCTTCAGAGTAGGCTCTGATAAGGCTCTCATGTGCCAGCAGGCTCTCCAGTGGACTCTGTCCTGCTATAACAGCCATGTAGTAAACACAGGTATACATCCATCTCTGGCCACCAGTCTTATATAGTTCCATAGGCACAGGTGCACACATCTGTAAATGGACTGTACATGACGATAGACTGCACATTTTGCAGCGGTCCACAGGAAGCTTGCAACATGCAGCGCATGTACACATGTATGCAGAGCACAGGCTATAGTTGATTTGCACTTTTGCAGATGTAGCATTTTACCTCACAATGAAATACACACTGTATTCTTTCCAGCTCTTGGTTACATGTACTTATGTTGAGCTTTTGTTGATCTATGCAATATGTGTGGTTCCTCAACGTTGGGTGTTCAATCCAATCCTGTCACCCTCTTGGTATGCTTCTCGAGCAACAAGCCTAGAACTGCTCGCTCTGGAATCGCATTACATTGCTGCAACAGGTATGCTGGAATGTTGAAGATAGGCCTTCTGCCTTCAAGATCCACTGATTCACCATTACAAATCCTAGGGTATATCAGTGGCAGTTGAGTAAGTCATAGAGCCTCACTCATTGTGCTACAGTGGTCTTGATTCGTTTCTCCATTCCTCTTCTGCCCCATAATGTCCCTCAACAGAAACAACCAACCGAGTGGCTGGATGGTCTATTTAGTAGAATATTCACCTGGATACTGACAGTCATTGATGTGGAGGGTGGCATGGCCACATGGCACCATATGTGTGGTATTTGATAGAGAGACCAGGTGGTGCATACAACGTGTTTCCTTTACTCAAATCGAGTCATAGATGTCACTAGATTATCTTGACATGTTCTAGCACAGCCAAATGGCTGCCAGCACTTGATATCATATCTGGAAGTGTGCCCAACTTTTGGTACCCTCCAAGCACTTGAAAGCGATGGGTGAGGTATACCTGGGAGTTGAGCTGGAGATGATCTATCTGGGTGCCTCCAAGGGGCGGCGAAGCCGCCACCATAACTTGAGATAATATATAAGAGTTGCAATACGACTAGAATCATAAAAAGTATATTAGAAATAAAACTGCACTAATAACTGTTTTAAGAGATGATCACAGTAAGAATTAACTAAAAATTTAACAAATGAATGAGTTATTGAAAAAGATTATCACTATACTAATTTGACCCAGATTGTGATTCTGTTCTGTAAGTTTCCATAAAACCAGTTTATACCCTGTATTGTATGCTTTGACAGGTACCCTTCCATATCATTAGGAACTGTTTCCAAGTACTCAACTACTGTCCACAAGAAGGTCCAAACTCTCGCCTCAAGAAGAGCCAATTGTAAAATAATTTTGTAGTCATTTATAAAGTGACTGTTTGGTTATTATTTGGCGGTTTTGGAATATGGAGTATTATTTAAATCAAGCATATTTGTACTCTAGTAGAGCTGACCAGTACTAGGAGTAATGATAATTGACAAGAGGTTTTGCAACAAAATAGATAAATGATGGGGGTAAATAATTATCAGAGGTTGAGAAATCTTGACAATATACCAATTTGTTAGATAGAAACAAGTTTCATCATGACTGCAAGTTGTGCAATGATGTTTCTCAGTTTGAACAATGGGTACGATAGGTAATTAGACACATGAGCAAACAATATTTCCGTCAGGGCGGAATGGCTCCGTCAGAGTGGACGCGCTCCGTTACAGCTGTAATTGACACCCCAGTGGCAGTGTACTCCGCGCCCGGCCTCAACGCCATGCGTCATGATGGATATCACCCTCCAATCCCGGTTTGAGGGTTTCTTCTCGCTCTGTTGGTCTCCTATGTTATACGAATACTCTGGCGTTGTGGCCAACTGTTAGCATGCACCGGAATGGGTTGATTAGGTACGGGCATGCATCAGGAATGTAATGCAATGGGTGACGTTGCGAAATTCCCTCCTTGCGTTCCTTATACCTGCGCGCAAAATGCAATTCTCTCTGTACTAATCATACACATCATTCCAAGTCGCCAGATCTATGTGGCCATTGACAATGCATCGCTCGTTCCGTGCATCTCCAGTCCTACTTCTAGTAGCCATCTCTGGAATTACGTATGGGCAGCCGACGATGTTTTCCACAGTGGAGAGTCCAAACCAATGGCTGCCGGTGCATTTCCCACATGAATAAATTTCGAGACAAGATCAAAGTTACAGGAGCATTCAGGTATTGTAGTGAGCGCCAGGGGTAACGAGTCCTCAACGAAAGTTCCATCATCGTTATGGAGCTTGATTTTGAATAGTGGTTGCAGTTGCCACAGGAGACGCCCACTCAGCGCACCATAACACCTCCCCGTGCGTTGCTTTACCCACACCTAGTCGTTCTGTCGATCCCCTCTGCGCCAGCTCTGGCTGCCTGTGCATCGACACATCTGAGATATGCGTTCACCTTCGAAACCTCAAATTAAACTATTACACCATTGAAAATACAGAACTCAATTACATGCAGTTGTTCATGTGATATATATGTCATGTTATGACTCGTATGCTTTATGAACTCCCGCGTGCCTCTGTATATTGCCACGCTGTGGGTTGGGTGGTGTGTATTTTTGAGTAATGCTCAGAAGTCTTTGATCATAGCATCAGGATCTTTTTCATCAAGGCAGTTTTCGGGTCCGGTGAATCCGGGCTTGGCATATGACTGGGGGCTCTGTGGCGCAGCCAGATCAGCACCAGAACAGGGAACTGTGCAAGCGGCAGCGCTGTTCTCCCGACAATGACCGAGCGCTTGGAGATTGAGCACTCTCATTTCGAAGCAGAGGATGTGATGCTGAATGGTGATTACTTGTGGCAGGTAGTTGAGACTCTGATTGGAGGGGTTCCAACCATCCTTGAGGTTCTTGTTATGTTCGGGTTCATGTCTCTTGGCAGAATACTGTTGCAAGGCTCCATATCAACGAATCTGTTCGGCCCAATGAGACATCGAGTGGATATTCAGAACATTGAAGTCGGCATCAAACTCCTTGTAAATATTTCTCTCGTGGCTGGTATAATCCCACCAGGCGTTCATTTGGGGCCACTTCAAGGATGGTGTCCAAGTGTCAGCATTGGTTTCCGCGTCTACCTTTCGCTTCTTCACGAGTTCCGTTCTCACTCCATTGGCTTTGGCCTTTGCCTTTTTGCCAGCTTGCCCAAGTAAGAAAACATCATTGAAAGTGTGAAAACGATGGAAGGAGTCCGCCATGTAGCTCAATGTTACATCATCGTGAGACTTATATCGAGCATACATATAGAATTCTGAAAATGCCTGGGTGCGCTCAAGTGCGGGATTGAATAACGGATGCTGAGCGAGGTTTCCACCTCATAGAGACTGGGTTACACCTCCAAGCGGGTACTGGCTGACTTCCTTCATCTCCTTCCCATTGCATTGAGAAACGTCCTCATATGACTTATTTTTTGGTGTCAGGTCGTGGTAAGCAGGCATGGATAACCAGATTGCATTGTACTTGTTGAGCCTCTCCTGCATCTTCATGTGGTGGTAAATCAACTTCTGAAGGTGGTCAAGCATTCTGATCTGCATTGTATGGAGGAGGTCGGGCTAAGGGAGGTCGCTCACAAGACAGGCAATGTGTTGAAACACGTTGAATCCTCGGTGAACATGGCGCGAAACGAGTTCGGCATCCACTGCGTTGGTGATGGTATGACTGAGGGTGCTATATAGGTTGTGATCCCGCCGGGGGTGTTGCTTGTCAGGATGCATATAATCTCCCAGTTCATTCTTATGACACTCGCTCCAAAAACAGCCATTCCGCTCGTGATGATGTAGGTCGCTATACTATGGGTAATCTTCAACCCATGCTGCTAAAACCGGTTTTTTACGCCTGAAGTTGCCATCTGCACAGAGATCACTGCAATACCCGCTCCCGGTGCTGGGATTTTGTTTCAAAGCAAATGGCCGCAGTTGTTGCCACAGTACTTCGTTCATCACCTCTCAGTTCGTTTGCCGCTGTACATCCAGGTGGTGCTGAAGAATATTGCGGTTCTTGATTGAAATTGGGAGGAGAGCGACCATTACGACCCTGTGCGTTGAAGGCATCTGGCGGATCTTCGAAGATTGATTGCCAATTGTCATATATACAGGCCACTGTGTCTTGTGGCCAGCAAAATTCGAGAGATGTGTTCTGTCGGACATGAAGATCAAGGGAACTACTGTATCCCCCACTCTGAGCGTTGAGTAAACATCGATTAGCACGTTATTATCCTCGAGTATCTCTCCTTACCTGTGACTCCCACCACCAGTCTGCAGTGTGCATTTCGGTATAGAGGCATTTCATGGGTGGAATCGCTGTGTCAGCAACACTGAGGGGCGAAAATGAGATGCTCGGCGTATGCTGGCTGCTGCATCAACCATCTCATGCTGTTGATGATGTCTCAACTGAAGAATTTGATAGGGCATTGGTGATTGTCATTCCATTTCATATCCTCAAGAGTGTGTAGTTCCCACTCCCCGAGAGCCGGATCTTCTGGCATGCTAACCACTAACTTCTGGACCCCATCCCCGTGTTTGAAGATTGGGAAACGCAGAGCAGTGTTTTCTTCCTTCAGCACATTGTCATAGTACGTCTTCATGCCGTGCTTCTTGATCGCACACTCGATATATTTGTACTCTTCACGCGTTGCACTTGGTTAGTAGGGATTGTTTTGGAGGTTGGTCTCAAGGCAGCCCTGAGTGTCGCGTTCCCATGGCTTAGGAATGTAATCGACCAGTGGAGCGACGGCAGAAGGGTATATTTCCGTCTGCGGCAGAGGTGGCGGTAGTTGAGACTCCGAGTCTGCAATATTCGCAACCTGTTCGAGGCGGGGAAACGTGTACAAGTCTTCGCTTTAATCTTTGTGAGTGTTGAATTCACGATGCTGAGAGGGTTCAATGCATTGTGGTGCACTGCGAATAGTCAGATCATTCTGGCTTGCAACTTGAAGGTGTTCAGTATGGTGTAATTTGATATGTTTAAGTCGCCAGCTGTCTTAGGTGAATTTCTTTTGGCATGAAAATTCGGGGCAACGGAAATATGTCTTCTCAATCATTGTCGACGACACGCGAGGAGTGGACTATACATTGTACGAACGAACGAATGTTGGTGCCAGGCTTGAGCAGCCTCATGTGTAAGCTCACGATACTTTCAGCTCACATATTGAGCCTCAACATCATCACATGGAGGTTCCTTACAAGCCAGGAGTTGCAAAAACGCTGCATGTGCGATGTCCCATAATACTATGAATAAAATAAAACCAATACAATAAAACCAATACAAAACCCATAGATAGAATAAACCTTGAGTGATCCGGAAACCTCGCGACGACGGGAATAATCAATGCCTGAGATGAATAGATTGAAACATAGGAAACGAACAAGACAAGAACCCGACCCTTACCTGAACGCCACAACCTTCGACCCCTCAGGAAAGTGAGGACAGGATGACTCCTCGCCTACTGAGCCATCTTTGGGCGCCATAGGGAGAGGGGCATCGGGGAGATGGACATGAGGGAGAGGGACATCAGGGAGAGGGACATCGGGGAGACTGTCGCCACCTGCCGATCGAATCAGCAGCTGCTGATCCACATCCACATCCGAGGTGTTTCCGGCTGCCTCAGCTTCTCTCAGAGTTGGCACTGCCAGGCTAGGTTCTTGCGGCATCACAAACCACAAATTCTCCAGCCCACCGAGGGGATTAGTATCCTGAGTTCTTGGTCATGGGCGAGGCTCCGGGGCTTGTAGCCATGGGGCAGGCGCCGGAGGTTGTGGCCGTGTGCTATGCTCGCGCTACTCTTCGCCCTGGTCACGTAGCACAATTGTCTGATTGTGTCCATGGTATCTACATCGCCAGCCGATGTATTTACAATTTCTCCCTGGCCAATCGTCTGACGTTCTTTGCCATCATCCTCATCCTTATCCTCCTCCACCTCATCCTCATCCTCCTCCTCCTTCTCCCCCTCCTCCTCCTCATCTTCCTTATCTTCATCTTCCTCCTCTTCATCTTCCTCCTCTGGATCTTCCTCCTCTTCATCATCACCGTCCCTTTCGATATCCACATCCCCATTAAAATCAACGTCGTCCGGTCCGTCCACTTCATCCTGAATGCGCATATCCACATCACAATCATGTTCTGGGTCTTATTTGCCGTCCGCCTGGGTGGAGTCGGTATGATCATCTGACGAATTTCACACGCCGGGCAGCGCATCCAGCCCTAAAAATACCTGCACCAGTAAGCCATCCGTGTCCAAGTCTGCCTCAGGCATTTCCGTCTGCAACTGCAATGCAACGGCATGAGAGATATCATCTCCCCCTGGGGTTTGTTCAACTATACCATTCCCTTTCCCTTTACCATTTCCCTTCCCCTTCCCCTTCCCTCTTCCCTTCCTGGCCTCAGTCGCCTTCCCTGTCCCCTTCCCATCCCTGGTTCCATTCCCTTTCCCAGTCCGTTTCTCACCGCCCTGCGTGTCCTCCTCACCCTCGCCGACCACATTGTCACTGTCATTGTCATCGCCAGGACGGCTCCGTCCACCGCTTGGCGTTCCGGGATCCGCCCAGTTCTCATCATCATCATCCTAGCCGATCATCTCATACCAATTCAGTGGTCTAACAGTGACAAAGTCACCTGGCATGTACTGCCGGCAGCATTGCGGCTCAATTGTTGCCCTCGGATCATCGCTACCGGACCAAGGGAAATGCTCGCCAGTATATTTAACCTTTCCCGAGCTGGACCTCTGCGGATAGGAGTGATCAACTCGATCCTCTAACCCTCGAGGGTTGTCCCACCACCAATGGTTCATTTAGTCGCGGGTTTGGTCAAACATTTGCCCGATATATGAGAGGAAGGCTGCCCACCAATCCCAAAACGGTGAACTCCGTCTGCTGTGGTGGGGCCACATTAGCTTGAATCGTGAAAAGTGGCAAATTGTGACTGGATCAATCAAAATTATCTCATAAAGGTGGTCCCAGGCCCTCTCATCCTTAACTCCACCAACATTGTATATCCATATGAGTCCACGGATGTGGTCCAGCAGGAACCCATTCATACTGTCCCGATCCGATGACACGTGTCGATTTGTACCCGATGTCGGCATTTTTGCCCTACCAGTTCCCTTCCCTTCTCCTTTGCAGCTGCCGTTTGGTGCCATCGCTGCGAGTTGAAAATGAATCGACATCCGAGGCATTAGCATTATGATACAGTTGAACGTAGCGCAAGGAGGCTCAGAGTGAAAGTCCAAAGTTGTGTAGGTTGTCGGGTGTTTTGGAACGAGAGGAGTTGTTTTGTGCAAGTCACGTGATGTCGAGATAGTTCCGGAAGCTGGCGGTGTGTTTAATACAGGACGGCAACAGAATGGAGGTTTAGGCGGGAAGAACAGAGAATCGCAGTGTACGCGGGAAGAAGGGATATATAAAGTTGAGTTCCTGCGATTTGATTCATATCCTGCGGTTTGTTGGTTAATGTCACAGAAAACGGCCAAGCCTTCATCTTGCGCAACCACCAAACACCTCATGAATGAGGTGCCCCGAGAAGACATATTGTACTCATGGTGAAGACAGTTTGCCTCGCCAGGCATGGCATTGGCATCACATACCATTTGCCCCGCTGAGACCTTGTGCATCTTGTAGCAAACTGACTTGTCCTCAAGTGGTCCGAACTGTGCAACCATCCAACACGGCTACCTACGCCTAGCGGTGGAAAATACATACGCAACTAATGTCCTAGGATAGAGAACACGTAATTGTTCGCTTTGCGATGCTTTTAGCTCTCCCAAAGGGGGATCTCCACCGGGAAGCTGAAGATATGCACAATCGATGGTTGGAAGTATTGTGCCAAGAACGAGTGCAATACTATGAGAATCGCACCAAGAAGGCATAAACAACCTTCAAGCGGTGCAAATAGACCTTCAGACGTTGCTGTAACAGTGAATATCCATGCTGAGTCTAATCTGGGTTTAATCTGATGGCAGTTAACCCCATATTTGAATGCTTTTGAAGGGATCTCATCCCCGAGTATTGTCAGGGTTTAGTGTCAAGCGCGATCCACACTGCACCTCCCTCTTTTGTCGAATCCCTCCATGGTCGCTCAAATAGGAGTCTATCTCACCTACCGTAATATGTGCATGCAGAAGAAATTATTCCTACAGTCCTAACGTCAAACATCCTCATCGGGTGATGCCTTCCCAATGCACTCACCCTGTCATGTCTCTGGTTGTACGAAATGTTCGAAGTCTTGCTAATCGTCAGACTCAACAAAAGTGTGGGCCTTCGGGCAATTGTTAACTTCCCCCTCCTAAGAGACACGTTTCCGTACCGGCCGGCGAGATGGAGTCCTCTCGAGGAGGGAGTTCCGTAGCCTCTACAATCCAAGGTCAGAACTCCACGCCCTCACCATCGCAGAGCAATTCTCGCGTTGCAGATATCACCCTGTCCGCTGCACAGCAACAGTCAATAATTACTCCAACCGCCACTCTTGGTACAAGCAGTCGTAACACACCAGCACCCAGCGGAACCTCAGAGACAGACTCAATGCGTTGCATTGTATTCAGCCCCGCATGCGGCATTGCTAGCACTCCCACTCATCTCACCGCTCTCGAGAACCTGCCTAACCCTATCCCCACTCCAGCAGCCGGCGCGATCATTACAAAAGCACTGCGAACGCGGGCTACAGAACAGGACTAGAGACAGAGGCTGTTGCAACATCAACTGGAGGCGGTATCTAGACCTCGCTCAGTGGACTCCGGCAGTTGCTGCGATGATCGATTTGGTCACTCCGACATGACACAGCTTGAATTTCCAACCGGCAGACTCCTGCAGCTCTACATGTGGAACAGACGCAGCGTGATGAGTGCAAGCGACTTGGTGACGGTAAGTCATGCAACGCGCCGCGTTTCAATGCTTTTGTTTTGATCATTCTGAATTGACTCTACCAAGAGTATGACATCAATGCGACGCGTTGCAAAAAGATTAGCTAAAGCCTCCCACTGGTAGATAATAGAGACATACTGGAACACCGCAATGTAGCAAAAATTCATTTGGTCCATAGCATTTGACGCACACAGAAAGGAGATGTTGAAAGTGGTATGCTGAAGCAACGGCCCACGTTGGATATTAAACGTTCAAACCGGTACCACGTTTGCACACATGTCGATGAGGTAGAAACCCATCTTATTCAATCAGCAAGGGACAATATAGCAGAGCAACATGATCTCCACCGCTTTGAATCTAACGCAGAGCCTTTCGAATTCATTGATTCCCTTCTGGGAGACAATAAGTGTCTGTTTCCTGTACCGGAGCGTGTGGAAGGTGGTGTACGTGGTCCAAATCGAACGCAGAGAGTGTCGACAGCTGCTAACGAATGGCCAGCGTCCACTTCAACTCCTGGAGGAAGCAATCCCGCGGTTCATGTACATCAAAGTATACCATTGGGTGAATATCCGCGGTAAGTATGCTGATGGATTTTATAATTGCATGCTTGATGATCAGGACGGTCATATACCCTCGACACTGATCATGTTTACCTACACCGCGTTCCACCTTGCTCTCCTGGAGTGGCAGAAGAATAACGGTGTGCATCCGAAAGCTTCCAACTTGAAGCTGAAAGCGGACAGACCTGATCTCTCGACCTACTTCAATTACAAGAATGACGGTGGTAGGTATGCATCCTGCTGCACTGCAACGGGTGGCAAGTTGTTGACCTTGCCTGGCGTTGCAGACACATATGCATTCTTGATGAATACCTGGAACACACTACCGGAGAGCTACCAACAGAGGGTGTATAACAACACTCTTGCTACAGTGAAGAGTCAGATCCAACAGGCAGAGAACCCAATGCCTGCCGTGGTGATCAGAGTGGAAGCAACGCTTGTGGACAATGCTATTCTTCTTGATTATTTGACCTCCGTAGTGTGGCTTGAGGAGCCTGAGATTGGAAACACTGACCCAGACATCCCGATAACAACCAATCGCAGGTATGCCAAACTTCATCTCGGGATGCCTGGGGGCAGCGGGGATTACTAGGCTGAGGGTGAGGAAAGAGACCTGCGCAATGCCATTCGCACCGCCAGCCGGTGACTACGGCCCCTGACTGAACTCGAAAGCTTTCACCCGGGATCCAGTCATTACGACCAGTATGAGGGCGAGGAAGGTGACGATGTGTATGCGGATGTGGAGGAAGAAGCCTCGCAAGCCGATGAAGGATCAACGCAGAACGTGGATGACCGAGCGCATAGTACTTTTGACCTGGGAACCAGTGATGTCAACGGCAATGAGTGCAAGGATGGCAACGATGCGGATCTGGATGAGGAGGAATAAGCATCACAAGCCAATGATGGATCACCGCAGAATGTGGAGAACTAAGGGCATTCTACTAGAGAGTGTGAAGATCAGACAGTATACTTGAGAGGAGTAAAATACGATAATGGCAAAGCAAATGCAACGGCATGCGAGGTATCCGAAGCGAAGACAGTATTGCATTATGTGACAAAATCCCAAAGCTAGACATAGCTGGGGTAAGTGCGGCATCCGATATATAGCAATAGCGGAGACGTAAAATGTGGCTATCGGCCGAAGAAAGGCATAAACATCGCCAGGCATTGTGTAAATGGCTGCAGCATCCCAGCAGGCCTTGCAAAGAGTGTAACACACAAGTCGTTCCGATGGTGCGTATACCATGCGCAAAATCATGCAGATAAGTATGTAACGCGAGCCGTCACCCGAGCGAAGGGAAGTGCTTAATCCTCCGTCTGAAAGTACGAGGTTCCGTCAGAGCTGTTAGAGCCATCCGGAACACCCGGGTGTTCCAGATGGATACTACCGCTGTTGCTGATTCATCTTTATCCCTAACAGGCTACTCATCTCTACAGGTGAGGTAGATCTATTTGTATTCAAATTTGGAATAATATCACCCTACTGACGTTGAGTGTATATCCTTAGAATGTACATCAGCAATAACCCTAGTTTCTGTGAGAAACACCCCGGTATTCCGGTCAGCTCTGATGGTTCTGACGGAACCTCATACCATCTGATGAAGAATCACACACTTCCTATCGCCAAGGCGACAGGTCCCATTGCATATGTTCCTCCTTCATATTTGACCAGAAGTTACTGATATATCCACACCATCTGAACGACAAATGTGTTCCACTCTTCCCAGGGGCTGCAATTATGCTGTAGCGATTTACACAACGCCTAGTGAGCTTGATGCCCATCTCCGGCCGAGTGCCACATTGTACCTCTCCGCTATTGCTGCATATCGGATACCTCACTCTGTTCATATATGTTAAACATTGAGATGTTGACATTCAATACAATACAGTCTTTGCTTCAGATACATCGCATGGCATTGCATTTGTTTCTCCATTTCCGTATTTTACTGGTCTGAAATATACAGGCCATTCTTCACACTCTCTACTACTATGCCCTCAGCCCTCCACATGCTGGGTTGATGCATCATCAGCTTGTGAGGCTTCTTCGTCCTCATCTGCATCCGCATCGTCGACATCCTCATCCTCACACCCATTGACATCACTGGTTCCAGGTCAAAAGTACGATACCCTCAGTGCTCCACATTCTGCGTTGATCCATCATCGGCTTGCAATGCTTCTTCCACCGCATCGCCATTTGCATTGCTGCCATCCTTGCCCTCATATCCGTCGACATCAAGAGTTCCCAGGTCAACCATCTCGAGATCAGTCAGGGCCCATTGTCGCTGCATCCGCAAAAGTGGAAACCGACTACAGACTGTGCTACTTGCACACACTCACACATGCAGCTCATAGCAAGCTTCCCGTGGACCCCTGTGTGACACGAAGCCTATAGTCATCCATAGTCGGTCCATGGACAGCTGTGGATGGGCTTATGGATGCATTTATGACCGGTGGGTCTATGAGTGGACTACCTTCGGACTGATCTTGTCCTGTGGGTGCCCGCAGGCTCTATGCATTGGGTGAGCAGATATGAGGATATCCGGTGGACATACCGAGCCATCTAGGTTCCAATATGAGTAATTGTATTCGGCCGCTACGTCTATAGAGCACACTGCAGTGCCGCTATATGGATGGTGGATACTTCAGCAGAAAATAATTCCGTCCGCGCAGAATGGCTCCGTCAGAGTTGACGCGGTCTGTCAGACCTGTCAGAAATATCCCGGTGGCGGTGTACTCCGCACCCGGCGTCAATACCACCAGTCGCATTACATATCACCCACCCCTCGCAGTTTCACCGTTTCTTTTCGCTCTGTAGGTCTCCTGGTTCAACCGATCACTCTGGCATTGAAGGCCAACTGTGACCATACATAGGAATGGGTTCATTGGGGACGCGCTTGCATCTGGATTGCATTGTGATGGGTGACGCTGTGAAAACATGTCGTCGCTTACCTTCTACCTGCGCGCACAATGCAATTCTCTCTGTACTAATCATACACATCATTCCAGGTCGCCAGATGTATGTGGCTATTGACAATCCATCGCTGATTCCGTCCGTCTCCTGTCTTACAACTTGTAGCTATCTCTCGAATTACGCGCGCGCAGCCGATGATGTTTCCCACGCTGAAATCATGCAAACCAACTGCTGCCAGTGCTTCACTCACTTGTACAGATTTTAAGACGGGATCCAAGATACTCGAGTTTTCAGGTATTGTGGTGAGAGCCAGGGCTAACCAGAACTCAACGAATACTCTATCCTCATTCAGGAGCTTGATTTTGAATGGTAGTTGCAGTTGCAACGGGACATGACCATTCAGCGCACCATAACATCCCCCTGGGGGTTGCTTCAACCAGACCCAGTCGTTCCATCAGTCCTCTCTGCGCCAGCTCTGGCTTCCTGTGCATCAACGAATCTGAGATATGCGTTCACCTTCTATACCCTCAACTTGACCCTCTATACCATGGTAAATACAGAGCTCCATTGGGTGCAGTTGTTCATCCAATATATACGTCTTGTTCCGACTCTTATGTGTGAGAAACTCCCGGGTGCAGTAATATATTGTCACGCAGTGCATCGCGTCTTACATATTGTCGAGTAATGCTCTGAAGTCTTTCATCATACTGTCAGGCTGCTTTCCATCACGGCGGTTTTGGGGTCCCATGAATTCGGCCTTCGCATATGACCGGGAGCTCTGTGGGGCAGCCACATCAGTGCCGGAAGGGACTACATTGCAGGTGGCAGCACTGCTCTCTCGACGCTAACAAGGGCTTGGAGATTGAGCTCTGTGATTTTGAAGCAGAGAATGTGACACCGAAAGGTGATTATTCGCGGCAGGTAGTTGAGATTGTGATTGGGGGCGTTCCAACCGTGCTTGAGATTAGTGTTATGTCCTGGTTTGTGTCTCTCGGCAGGGTACTGTTGCAAGGCTCCATATCAACAATTCTGTTCGAGCCAGTGAGACATCAAGTGGATCTTCGGAAAGTTGAAGTCGGCATCTAACTCCTTGGAAAAGTCTATATAGCTGCTGATATAATCTCGCCAGGCGTTCATTTCGCGCCACTTCCTCGACGGCATCCCTGTTTCAGCATTTGTTTCCTTGTCTACCTTTAGCTTCTTCAGGAAATCTGTTCTCTGGGCATTGGCATTGGCGTTTGCCTTCTCGCCGGCTCACCCGAGTAAGAAAACATCTTTGAAGGTGTGAAATCAACAGAAGGCCTTTTCCAGGTAGCTGAATGTTGCATCATCGTGAGATTTATATCAAGCATACATATGGATTTGTAACAATGCCCGTGTGCACTCAATTGCGCGATTAAATATGGGACACTGAGCGGGGCTTCCTCCTCATAGAGACTGGGTTACAACTCCAAGCAGGTTCCGGCTCATTTCCTTCATCTCCTTCCAATTCGATTGAGACACTTCATCAGATGACTTAGTTTTCGGTGTGAGATTGTCGTAAGCAGGCACTAATAAGGACATTGCATCGTACTTGTCGAGCTGTTCGTGCGTCTTGATGAAGCAGAAATTCCACTTCTGGAGGTGATCCAACAGGCCGATCTGCATTGGATTGAGGAGGTCAGGCTTCGGGAGGTCGCTCACAATACAGGGAATATGTCGAAACAAAGTGATTCCTCGGTGAACACAGCGCGATGAAAGTTCGGCATCGGCTGCATTGGTGTTGCCATTGCTGAGCGGTCAATATTCGTTGTGATCCAGCTGGGGGTGTGCATTGTCAGGTGGGACATAATCTTCAAGTTCGTTCTTTGGACTCTCGCACCAAAAACAGACATGTTGCTCAGGATGATGTAAGTAACTATACTCCGGGCAATCTGCAAGCGATGCGGCTAAAACCGATTTGCAACACCTGAAGTTGCCATCTGGACAGAGAATGGTGTAATACCTGCTCCGGGCGCTGAGATCGTGTTCAGTGGTGAGAGGGTGGAGTACCCGCCGGAATACGTTGTTCAGCACCTTTCGGTTTGTTTGCTGCTACTGATGCAGCCGCTTCTGGGGCATATTGCGGTTCGGGATCGGAATCGGCAGGAGAGCGACCCTCCTGATGCTGTGCGTTGTGGGGATCTTACGGAGCTTCGAAGCCGGATTGCGAATTGTCATACATACCAGCGACACTGGTTTGTCGCCTGCATAATTTGAGAGATGAGTTCTGTCGGACCTGAATCTCGAGGGAACCAGTGTATCCCCAACTCTGAGTGTTAACTTAACGTTGGTTAGCACATGATCATACTCAGGTATCTCTCCTGATCTGTGTGTCCCACCACCTGTCCGCAGTGTGCATTCCAGTATAGAGACATTTCGGTTTTGTATCACTGTTGAAGACACGCTGAGGGGCATAAATATGATGCTCGGCATACGCTGGCTTCCGCATCAACCATCTCATGGTTTCGATGATGTTTCAACTCCACTATGTGATAGGGCGTTGGTCATTGTCATTCCATTTCATATCCTCGGGAGTGTGTAGTTCCCCCTCACCAAGACACTGTTCAACTGTCATGCTAGCCACGTGCTTCTGGATGCCATCCCTGTTTTCGATGCTTGGGAAATGCAGAGCAGTGTTTTCTTCCCTATGCATGTTGTCATGGTGCGTCTTCATGCCCTTCTTCTTGATCCCACAGGGGATATATTCGTACTCCTCATGAATCGCGCATGGGTAGTAGGGAATATTCTGTAGGTCCGTCTCAAGGAAACCCTGAGCGTCGCGTTCCCATGGCTCATGAAAGTAATCGCTCACCGGAGCACCGGCGCCCGGGTACGATTCCGTCCCCGGCAGAGAAGGTGGCACTGGTTGAGACTCCTAGTCTGCGATGTTTGTAACACGTTCGAGGTAGGGAAACGCGGACAAGTCTTTGACTGAATCTTTGTTAGCGTTGAATTCACGACGATGAGCGGGTTCAACGGGTCGGGGCGCACTGCAATCAGTCAGATTCATCTGGCATGCAACATCAACGTGGTCAGGATAGTGTAATTAGATATAGTTAAGTCGCCAGCTGTCGGAGGTGGACTTCTTTCGGCATGAAAATTCAGGGCAACAGAAAGGGGTCTTCTCTGGCAGTGTTGACGACACGTGAGCAGTGGAGTAATCACTGTACACCAGGACGAAAGTTGGTGCTGGCCCTGACCAGTCTGGTGTGGGTAGAGACTCACGATACTTGAGTGGTAAATTGAGCCTCAACACCATCACAACGCGGTTCCTTACACGTCAGGAGTTGCAAAAACACTGCATGCACGATGTCCCATAATACTCTGAATAAATAGAAGATGAACCCTGAGCAATCAGAAAAGCTTCCAGCTCGTGTAACAATCAAAGCCCGAGATCAATTGATTAGAAAACAGGAAAGAAACAAGCCCACAACCCTAAAACACACGAACAAAACACCTCCACTCGTGCCATACTCAGTGCCTGAGACGAATGTTTTACACCTACGGAGACTCACAACAAAAGAACCCAACTGTAATCGGAAAGCAGGTCACATTGGCAACACGATGACCGGGTCACCCCCCACGTACCGAGCCTTCCGGGCGAATCTCAGTGGGAGGGAAATCGGGGAGAGGGACATCGTGGAGAGGGACATCCGGGAGAGGGACATCAGGGAGACTGTCGCCACCTGCTGATTCACCAAGTAGCTGCTGATCCACATTGACATCCGAGATGTTTCCGGCTCCCTCAGCTTCTCGCAGAGTGGGCGCCACTGGGCGAGGTTGTTGTGGCATCACAAGCCCCAACAACTCCAGCCCACTGGGGGAATGAGTCTCCGGAGTTCGTGGTCGTGGACGAGGCTCTGAGATTTGCAGTGGTGGGGCAGGCGATGCTTCCGGCTCTAAATATACCGGCTCTAGTTAGCGCTCTGTGTCCAAGTCCACCTCTGACATTTCGTTCTGCAACTGCAAAGCAATGGCAGGAGACATATCATCTCCCTCTGCGGTGTGTTTGACATTACCTTTCCCTTTACCGTTTCGCGTCCCCTTCCACTTCCCTTTCCCTCTCCTGTGCTCAGTCGCCTTCCCCTTCCCCTTCCCCTCCATTGTTCCCTTCCCTTTCCCATTGCCATTCTCACTGCCCTGCATGTCCTCCTCACCTTCGCTGTCATCATTGCAATTTCCATCGCCAGGACGGCTTGATCCACCGCTCGGCACTCCAGTATCTGCCCAGTCCTCATCATCATCATCCTCATCGAGTGTCTCATCCCAATTGTGTGGTGTAATGGCCAGGAAGTCGCCAAGTTCGTACTGCTGGCAGCTTGGGGGCTCAATCTCTGCCCTCGGCTCATCGCCACCGTACCAAACAAGACGGTCACTGGGGCGATTAACCTTCCCCATGCTGGTGGTCTCTGGATTTGAGCAATCGACTTGATTCCTGAAGGCACAGGGGTTGTCCCATCTCCAATTGTTCATTTGGTCGAGGGTTTTGTCAAACAATTGGCCCATATATGAGTGGAAAGCAGCCCACCACTCCCGAAAAGGCGAACTCCTGCTGCTGCGGTGCGGCCACATCAGCTGGAATTGTGAAAAGTGGTGAGTCGTGACTGGATCAAGAAAGATTATATCATAAACGACGTCCCACGCCCTCTCGTCAATAACGCTGCAATGATTGTATATCCATATAAGTCCAGGGATGTATTCCAAGATGGATCTCTGTATGCGGTCCCGATCCGACGGCATGCGTCAATTTATAACCGATGTCGGCATCTTTGCGCTATCCTTCCCCTTTCCTTTGCTTCTGCCCCTTGGTGCCATCGCTGTGAGTTGGAAATGAATCTACATCCGAAATGTTAGCATTATGATTCAGTTGCATGTAGCGGGAGAAAGCCCAGAGGGAAAGTACCAAGTTGTGAAGGTTATCGGATGTGTTTTGGAAAGAGAGGCGTTGTGTTGTGGAATTCACGTGATGTCAAACGCAGGATGCTGTCGGTGTGTATAATCCGGGAGGAAATGAGAAAGGAGGTGTACGCGGGAAGAATGGATATATATACTCAAGTTCCGGCGATTGCTTGGTTCAACTTGTGAGTTTTGTTGGTAAACAAACACCCAACTGCCCAGCCATCATCTTGCAAAACCACCAGGCACCTCATGAATGAGAAGCCTCAAGATGCGACTCTGTACTCGCGGAGAGGACAGTTTACAATGGCAGGCGTTGACTTTGCATCACACATCAATTCTACCGCTCAGACCTCATGCATCTCGGAGCAAACTGAGTTGTTCCCAAGTTGTCCCAACTGTGCAACCATCCATCAAGGCTACCAACACCTCGCATTGGAAACAGCACACGCTACTGATGTCACAGGATTGAGAATACGTCATTGTTCGCTCTGCGATGCTTTTAGCTCGGCCAGAGGGGGATATCCACCAGGAAGCTGAAGATATACGCATTTGATGGTTTGAAGTATTGTGCCAAGAACGAGTGCAATACGATGATAATGGCGCCAAGAAGGCATAAAGACCATTCAAGCCGTGCAAATAGACCTTCACACGTTGCTGTAACAGTGAATATCAAAGCTGATTTAAATCTGATTTTAATCTGATGGCAGTTAACGGCATAATTGGATGCTTGTGAATGGATCCTGTCCCCGAGTATTGTCACGGTGTCGAGTCTAGCGCGGTCTGCACTGCGCCTCCCCTCTTCCTCGAGTCCCTCCATGGTCACTTACAGAGTAGTCTACCTCGCCTGCCGTTGCATATGCATCCAGAGGTAAGTGTTCTTACAGTCTCAACATGGAACATCCATACCGGATGATGCTTTCCCCAAGCCCGCTCCATGTCACATCTCCGGTTGTATGATATGTTCAAAGTCTTGATAATCATCAGAATCAACAAACTCGTGGGCCTTCGCGGAATTCTCAACTTCAACCGGCTAAGTGACTCATTTCCGTACCGGCGGGCGAGAGGGATTTCTCTCAATGAGGGTGTCCCGTAGCGTCTACAATCAAAGGTCAGAACTCCACCCGCTCATCTTCGCTGGACAATTGTCGCGTTGCAGATATCAGCCGGTCCAATACAAAGCGAGGGTCAATAATTACTCTAACCGCCACGCCGGGTACAAGCAGTCGTAACACACCATCACCCAAGAGAACCTCACAGACAGACTCAACGCATCGCTTTGTATGCAGCCCCGCATCAGGCATTGCTAGCCCTCCCACTCTTCTCAATGGTCTCGAAACCCTGCCTACCCCCATCTGTAATCCAAACGTCCTCGTGTTCATTACAAATCCACTGCGAACGCTAGCTACAGAAAGAAATCTGACACAGAGGCAATGGCAATTGCAAACACAGGGGGTATCTGCACCTTAGATCAGATGTCGCCAGCAGTCCCAGAATCCATCAATTCGGTCACTCCGACATGACGCCTCGTGTATTTGCTATCGGCAGACTCCCGGCTCTCTACATGGGGAACTGTCGGCCGTTTATGAGTTCAAGTGACTGGGAGACAGTAGGTTATGCAATGCGACGCGTTGGGAAAGCATCAGCTGAAGCCCCACCGTGGTTGATAATAGAGATGTACTGGAACACCACAACGCTGCAAAACATTATTTGGTCTATAGCAATTGAGGCATGCACAAAAGACATCTTGAAAGAGGTATGCTGAAGCAATGGCCCACGTTGGATATTAGACTCTAAAACTGGTACCAGGTTCGCGCACAAGGCAATAAGGTTAAATACTCTATTGTTCAATCAGCCAGGGATAATATACCAGAGCGATATGATCTCCACCGCGTTGAATCCAACACCAAGCGTTTGGAATTCATTGATTCCCTTCTGGTGGACAATACATATCTTGTTCCTGTAGCAGAGTCTGTGGAAGGTGATGTGGGAGGTCCAGATCCAACGCAGCAAGTGTCGAAAGCTGCTGACGAATTCCCAGCATCCCCATTACTTCCTGGCGGAAGTAATTCCGCGGTTTTTCTACATCAAATTTTATCATCAGGCGAATATCTGCGGTAAGTATGCCAATGGATTTTCTAATTTCATGATTGATGACAAGGACGGACAGATACCCTCGCCACTGAGCATGTTTACCTTCACCACGTTGCACAATGCTCTCCTGGAGTGGAAAAAGAACGAAGTCGTTCATCTGAAAGCTTCCAGGTCAAATGTGGAAGCGGAAAGACCTGATCGCCGAGACTACTTCAATTACATGAATGACGGTGTTATGAATGCAACCTGCTGCACTGCAACGGTTCGCAAGTTGTTAACCTCGCCTGGTGTTGCAAACATATATGCATTCTTGATGAAGACCTGGAACACACTACCGGAGAGCTACCAACTGAGGGTGTATAACAACACTCTTGCTACAGTCAGGCGTCAAATCCAACAGGAGGAGAACCCAACGACTGCAGTGGTGATAAGCGTGGAAGCAGCGCATAATCACAATGATATTCTTCTTGATTATTTGACCTCCAAAGTGGCGCTTGAGGAACCTGAGATCAGAAGCACTGACCCAACCATACCGATAGACAACAATTGCACAGATGACAAACTTCATTTCGTGATGCCAGGTTCCTGCGGGGATTACGAAGATGAATGTGATGAAAACGACGAGCGCACTGCCATCCCCACCGCCAGCCAGTGATGACGGCCGGTGACTGAGCTCGAGAGGTTTGACCTGGGAACCTGTGACGTCGACAGGTATGAGGGCAAGGATGGCGACGATGCGTATGCGGATGTGGATGAAGAACCCTCACTAGCCGACAATGGATCAGTGCAGAATTTGGAGGACTTAGGGCACACTAGGTTTGACCTGGGAACCAGTGATGTGGACGGGTATGAGTGCGAAGATGGCGACCATGTGGATGCAGATGAGGAGAAATAAGCATCGCAATCCGATGATGGATCAAAGCAGAATGTGGAGGACTACGGGCATAGTCCTAGAGAGTGTGAGGATTAGACCGTATATTTCAGACCTGTAGAATACAATAATGGCGAAGCAAATGCAACGGCAAGCGATGTATCCGAATCGAAGAATGTATTGCAATCTGTGACACAATCTCAAAGCTAAACATATATGGGGTGAGTGCAGCGTCCGATATATAGCAATAGCAATAGTGGAGAGGTAAAATGCGGCTCTCGGCCGAAGTAAGGCATAAACATCACCAGGAATTGTGTAAACGACTGCAGCATCACTGCAGTCCCTGCGAAGAGTGCAATGCACCTGTCGTTCTGATGGTGTGTATAACAGGCGCTAAGTAATGGAGGTAAGTATGCGACGCGACCTGGCCCCTGGGTCACAGGACGCGTGTGATTCTTCGTCAGAGGGTATGAGGTTCGGTCGGAGCCATGAGAGCCGTCTGGAACACCCGGGTGTTTCAGACGGAAACTAGCGTTGTTGCTGATATATACCACCAGTGCACACTGAGTGCACGGCAACTACATGTCGAGCTCACGCTGAATCTATAGCATTAGGTTTTGCTGCTGTAAGAAGGATGGAGATTTTGCGATAGCACAATCGGCGTGCGGCAGCCACAAGTCCAGTCCACACTCAAGGTATTCATGTTCAGAATGGGCATCATGTGCTGCTATCGGTATAGTCACCAAACTTCCACCAGAACTATGTGACAACGGTGACTGGAGTTCTAGTGAAGCTATGGCACAAGTTCCCGTGGAGCTGTGGTACGATGGTCACAGAGTTGCAGTAGTCTCCGAGATCGAAGGCAGGATTTGAAGTGGAGCTATGGCACGGAGATCATACACTTCCGGTGGCTGGAATGCAGCTACAGAATCACAAAATACATACCATAATATAAACTTTAACTAACGAATACAATACTTTGGGCAGCTTGTCTAGTCCAACATAATTCGCCAAACCGTAACACCACACTACAAAATGACATTCACTTCCTTCGCCAACCCGTAACTCCACCCAACAAAACCAAACTCACCGTCTTCGCCCAATCTACGGCGACCGTCTTGTCGAACCTTACCTGCAATTCTACCCCAGGTGCTGTCCATTCCACTTTAAACTAGTTAGCACAGTGAACATAACCTCAGGTATATTTCCTTACCTAATGGAAAATTACCATTATTCAGAAACCTCCGGGTCTTGCAGCACCGTGACAGCCGCAAATTTTTCCTTCACATTGCTGGGATTTTTCATGCATCCAGGGAATGCGGTCGGTTTTGGGAGGCTTATACGTCGAACCACCTTGCCGTTTTGTCTGCTGATATCCAGAACCTTGATTAAATCAAGGCCATGGCAATGTCTGATGATTCTGGCTTCGGATACATGCAATCACCCATCACTTGAGGCCTCCCATTTATTGCTGCAACGGTCAGTTAGTGTGCAGCGGCCATTGGAAAGATCACTCACCGCCAGAGTTTATCGAGATAAATTGCAGCCCTTGTACACCCTTGCTAGTGGCAGCGCTGGTGTGGAGGTGCCACTGGCGAGCGGTTGCCAGTAGACTGACGAACTCGGCTGACATTTGTGCCAGATGATGGGAAGCTTGGACTCCCAGGGATTTGTTAGCCTTGAAAAAACAGTGGAAAACGGCAGTGGCAGTGTAGCCGCTAACGTATGGCTCCTGGCGAGTCTGAGGATAAATATGAACATTATTCGTACCAGTGCATGTATGATACCTGCCTCTAGGTGCTTCTTCTCAGAGATATATCGTTCATTGTCGAGTAACCAGCGGACCTTAACCATCATCTATGGGGCCTCCATGTCTAGGAGTTGGTAAATCTCTTGGAGTTTAATGACAATCTGCGAGACTGCAGTGCAGTGCAAGGAATAATGAAATCCTCTGATCTGTGGCTGGGGGTTACCATTGGTATGAAAGATAGTCTAGGGGACTTGCATAGGCCACGTGTTTAAGGACCGGTTGTTGGCGGTGTAATGGGCGGGGTTGGACATAAGTGATTGTGGTGACAATAATGTCATACCCGAAATCAAAACAAGAGGCTCGATATTCATTTCAAGGGAATCAAGACAAGACCAGAGTCGAAGCTGTTTCAAAGTCGTGACTTGCTTTTGCTTCACAAGAGAATGAGTAAAGAGCGAAGAAAAGGAAATCCTCCAACGCCAACAACACTCTGTTCATATACAGTTCGTCTGCCCCCCTCAAACTTTTCCCCATGCCCTGATGTACCATCCGAATCTCATCCTATGATCTTACAAACCACCACCATATCACCTTATCGATACAACCTCGCCACATAATCAGACGTCGCAACAGCTCAGGCCACTTCCTTATGATCACAAATTATACCACCACCAACTTACCGCATTCTTCGGGTATCCCAATGTCTTTGCCTTTCCGTAACACAATTCGTTCTACACCAACCCTAAATTCTGATGCTTACTCCTATGTACTTTGGTAATTCATTAACCCGTGACAGTGAACCCCTCCTGGGTCCCAGGTCCTCCGAGAACATTTGGCAATTGCCCTGGCTTTTGTGGGTGACGTTGATGAAACTCCTGTACCGCCTGCAGACTACCCACAAATTTCGTCAGCTCCCAAGTCAAGGAATCGGATCTAGTCCACCATATCAGGTACTGTATCTGGCTCCTATACATCCTACTATCCTCGACACTAGACACCTGGTAATACTCTTCACCATTGACTCCTACCGGAGGAGTGGGCTCTATTAGTTGTCTGGCAAGTTGATCGTCCACCACGAGGTCCAAACACAAACCAGGTTGAACTCGATGGATTCAAATTGATGCATGCAGCTCGAACTCATAGGCATATAGGGATACCCTAAGAAGAACATCAAACGGTCCCAATCCCTTCCAACCCAAGTTTCGAGTCGGTCGGGTAGTTCTTACATGTTGAGCACCCAGCCAGACTTGGGTACCTTCTTCTATATTTGGTGCAGGATTTCGTCCCCGGTTAGCTGCCTCCTCCTGTTCTCCCTGACTCGGTCTCATTTCCACCCGGAGATGCTAATGACTCTGTGGCATCGTAGATTGAGCCTGATCAGCATTCAGGCATCGATGAATTCGTTCTTATGTTGTTTCTCCTGCAAACGACACCTGAGAATCCGATCCCTGAACCAGACAAAACTGGGTGCACTTAGCCATCTCCGATATTCCATCATTTGCAGCAAACTCAGCCACGGCAAGCCGCTGTACCCATTCATCCTGTTGATGACTAACAAACACTCGCAGGAACTGTTCCATACTGGCATTGATTTGTTCAGTCTGGCCATCCGTCGGAAGATGGAATGCCGTTGACATCCGCAGGTCGATCCATCGACGACTACAAATCTGACTCGAGAAGATTTAAGCGAACTGCGGACCTCGATCCGAGATGATTGTTGCCAGTAGACCATGAAGATGTACAATGTCTTGTAGAAACAACTTAGCCATCCCTATCGCATTAATCATAGTATGGCAGGGGATAACATGTCTCATCTTTGATAACCTATCTCCTACCACCCAGATTGCATTGAACCCCTCGCACTCTGGGAACTCAACCGCCAAATCCAGTGAAATATTCTCCTACGACTTTTCAGGAACTGGCTGTGGTCGAAGGAGCACACCCGTTGAATGTCGAGAACTCCGGGACCGCTGGCAATTCTGGCAATTCCATACTTACTAATCCACCTGTTTCCGCATATGCTTCCAATAACACTGTCTATCCAGCAGGTCAAACATCTTTGCCCTACCAAGGTGTCCAGCAATCGCGGTATCGTGGTGTTCCTGTATCAATCATATCTGTAGCTGGACACTTTCCGGGACATAACTTTTCTCTCGATACTGAACTCTCCCACCTTGTGCAATCCATTCTGCTACAGTAAATACCTTTAAACTGCTGTTCGTTCATATGGCTTTCAGTATTTCTGGTGGTAGTGGATCAGTCTGATATGCTTCTGCCACAAGAATACAAATAGAAGGAGGGCTCTGGGCGGGCGGGCTGTCTACCAACCAATGCAATTGTTCCGGTAGCTGCTGTGGCTCTAGAACCACCTCCTCCATATTTTTCAATTGTTCATCCCCCCCCTCTGGGAGGTCTCCAGGCCTCCTTGTCAAGGCATCCACTTTTCCATTGTATTATCCTGGTCTATATACTATCTGATAGTCGAAACATGTTAAAAATTCTGACCACCGTGTCTGTCTGCCATTCAGAAGATTCTTTGTCATAAAATATTCGAGATTCTTATGATCAGTTATCAACTGTAGCGGGTACATGGCACCCTCACACTCAGGTATCCATTCTTCAAGTGCGTTTATCATCGCCATGAGTTCCTTATCGTAGATATCATAATTACACTCAGCCAGCGAATGTTTTTTGGAATAATATGCCACACGATGTAACACCCCATCATCATCTTGCTGTGATAACACTCCTGCAGACACACAATCAGAAGCATCTGATTCGATGATAGGTTGCCTTTCATGATCCAAATGACGAAGTGCAGGTTCAGTTGTGAACACAGTAATCATAGCTTCAAATGCCAACTGCTGTTGCGATTCACTTATAATGGTTTATCCTTCTTCGTCAGTCTCGTGAGGGGTTCCGCTTTGTCGGAATACTTTGGAATCACTCTTCGATAATCATTGCAAACTCTGAGAAATTGTTTTACCTCAAGAAGATTATTAAGTCGTCAGTTCTTATTCCTCTTTTCCCGGCCCCAGTTTGGTACGGTTTCGACCTTATCCTCATCCATGGAAATGCCCCTTGTTGATATTATCGATCCCAAGTACCTCACTATTTCCTTATGCAATTCACATTTCTCTGGCTTCAGATATTGGCCTGCATCCAATGACCGTTGCATAATCCATTTAATGTGACCAATGTGCTCTTCTTTGGAATCACTATATATCTGAACGTCATCAAAATAAGCCGATGCAAATCATCCAGTGCCTCCCTTATATCGGTATTGATATAGCCTTTGAAGTCCGCTGGTGCATATGTCGACCCAAACTGCATTAACGTTGGGTCAAACAAGCCATAACTTGTTCGAAAGGCCAATATATGCTCATCTCGTTTTGTCACTCGAAGCAAATTATAAGCCCCTCGCATATCCAGCTTCATATATATCCTATCTTTCCCCAAAAGGTTCAATGTTTCTGTTATTAAGGGGAGAGGATCCCAATTTTTTTTAGTCTTGCTGATGAAATCTCAATAATCAATACTGAACAGTAACCCCCCATTAGGTTTCTTTGCGCAAGGCACTGGTGCTGAAAATGGTAATGATGATTGTCGAATAAACAATTTTGAAATGTTCTCTTTGAGCCATTCTTTCAAAATGACCAACTCAGTTCTGGACATTGAATACAATCCCCGCCAGGTTGGAGTATCTCCATCCCGTAGTCGGACATTATGATCAATCCCCAGTCGATGTGCTGGGAATCGGTCAGCGAATACCTTACCAAACAGCGGGTGACACTCATGATACTGTTCGGGAACAATCTCCCTCAGATGGCGTTCCTTCAAATCCTTTCCCTCAATGGCCTTGTGGATATGATACAGTGATGGCTTAAATATGGAAAGTCTTCCTTTTTTAACCGTTTGGAAAACCGATGATCCATTAATCATGAAAATATTTCCTTGAAATGGCCTCTGTGGACGGATATGTGGTTGGAAGATCCTTTTTCCTTTGGATATATGGGTTCCGGAGGTTCCTCAGTTTCTCCTTGAACCATAACTGGTGCATCATGGTGATAGGTACCGCAATATTGTGAGCCGTCTGTATCCGTATTTGTTGCAAATTGTACTGCAACATTCTGTAACCTTAACCAGGGAATTCCGAGAACAATGGGATGATGCCCTAAATTCATACTGAACATCGGCAGTTGTTCCCCATGATTTTGTATCTTCATGCGAACATGGGCAATATGTGTAATAGCTCCCGATTGAATTGGTCTTCCGTCGATTACCTGGACCTGTTACCTTTCCTTCAGTTCCTGAAACGGTATATGATGATGGCAAGCAACATTGTGATCCATATATGCAATGCCAGTAGCTCCGCTATCAATCAGCGCATGTGTAGGTATTTCTTTGTTGTTCACGGTCAAAGTACAGGTTATAACTAAATGTTTCCCTTCCATTCATCCTTCCAATACCTCTACCTAGCTAGCTGATAATCGCGAAATTCCAAAACATATTACAGCATTTAAAACAAAACTTCTTTTATCAACAAAAGCGCCATCCTGCTTAGCTTGACCTAATCTTTTCCAGACTCCTCGGAATCTTCCGTGGGTTCCCCTTTCTTAATCTCTCATGCAGCTGCGTTGAACATCTGAGCTTTCTTCCTCGCCTCCCATTCCGCCGCCCTGTGGTTAAACCCCCCACTGTACAAACACCTCCCATCTGTAAATGTCTTGGCTCATTCTTCCTCAGAAATCGTTCTTCAGCTTGCGCTGAAATCCTTAGTAGCTCGGCCCGAATATCTGGCAATGGTTCCAGCGGGGGCCGTGTCAGAAGCCTTCCGGGGTGGGGGAAGTCCGGGGGAAGAGAAACCTACCCCTCCTCCATTCTTCTGTGCAGCCTTTTCCGCATGTCATGAGCGAATCTGAATATCACGTATCTGGAAAACTGTCATGAACGCGGGATGTTCCTCGGGCATATTGGTATATGTAAAGCAGTGCTTCATTCCTTCGGACAATCCAATCCTCAAAGCACTTATTATGGCTGATGTATTCCAATCCAGATCGGCAGGAATGACCTGGAACTGAGCGTAGTACTGAGAGAACTCCCAGTTATTTCGTTTAATGTCCTGCATCTTTCGTTTGGCGGTGGCTACTTGGTAGTGGTCCCCCAAAGCGGCTGCCACGAGTTGGATACATGCTGGCAGGTCATCCAGCCGTATCGTTCTGTCCTCCCAGACGTGTGGCAAGATCTCGCCTGGGGTTACTCCCTTCTGGTGGATGAATGCATACCGCATCTTCGACTGTTCGTTGGGAAAGCTGTCCGGTTAGTGTCATATGACGATTCAGGGTTCAGCAATCCAGCCTCTGAAATGAGTTCGATATGAATCTGAAAGTCCGGGGAGTCAGGAAATTTCTGACCTTTTTCCTCCGGAGCTTGTGGAGTGGCCGAGGCTCCACTGGCAGCCAACAACAAGGCATTAGCTAACTGCATCCTCAAACCGCAGCCATCTTGTCCAGACTGCTGTGCGTCCCGGGTCGTCACCATCAGTTCTTCCCGTAGCTCCTCATCTGTTGCTGGTGCTGCGGGTCTCCTTCTGCCTTCGTCCCGTGTGTTTGTCAGAGTGTGTATCTATTGCTCTATCTCGGTCTGATCGCACTGCGGGGGCAGGAACTGCTCCGCCTCTAGGTCTGTGATCTGCCGTTGTAGATCGATGAGTTGTTGTGGGTGCTCGCAGACCATCTGTACTTCTCTGATTAGCTGTGAGTACTGTGCCACACTTGTCAATACGTTGAGTGTCTGTCTGAACCCTCATTCAGTTCTTCGAATCTTACGGCATCCCTTTGTAGGTCGAGGAGTGCCATGATGGTCCCCTGGTGCTCGATGGATACCAAGGCCGCTCGGGGTTCGGTTGATCCTGACATGGCAGCGGGTCAAGCACATCTACCAATGCCAATTGTACACTTCAATTTCGGAGGGAGTTGGAGTCGGAGGTACTACAACAATCAGAGGAATTCCTAAAGACTTAGCTGTTGTTGCTGCAGCTGCTGTGTGTCCGACAGTTCAGTGAGTTCTTGCAAAGTTAGGTCCTTCGCAATCACACGGTTCTTCAGGATTGAAGGGAAACCAGGAATCTGCTCCAGGATATCTAGTCCACTGTGGTCCAAACATGCGATTGTTGATATCATGTCCGCCGCCCGCTCTGGCTGCGTCAGTCCAATGAATATTCGAATGGGAAGGGACAGTGGACTGGTCCCAAAAACATGCTGCGAGGGGTTCTTCATCAAAGGTTGCAGCAAGAACTTCTTCGATACTGCAGAAGGCGTTGAGAGGTTCCGGTTCAAAAACATGGGAAGGGGTTCCGGCGAGATCAAACCAATATGTTTGTCAAGTGCAGTTTCTTTCATACTTCATCATTCGAATATGGTGATCTGTGAGGGTACTGACGAATATCAAATCTGGTAAGTCGAAGGATCTCAGCAACACAATCATCACAAATGTGAATCCAATGGTGATTCGGTGCTAGGTGAACCAATCAAGAAACAGAGGAAGGTTCAGAACAATACTTACACCCTTTACAGGGATGTGGGCACATTCCGTAGCAGGTACGTTATGATATGACTCGTTCTAGTATAGTGGGCGGCGTCGGACTTCAGTGATATTGGTGACAATAATGTCAGATCAGAAAACAAAACACGAGGGTCGATATTTGTTTCGAGGGAATCAAGACATGACCAGAGTTTAAGGTGTTTCAAAGTCGTCACTTGCTATTGCTATACAACGGAACGTGTGAAGAAAGATTAAAAGGAAATGCTCCAATGCTAACGATACTCTCATTATATAGTGTTCGTCGGCCCCTGTCAAACCAATCCCCATGCACCGATGTATCATCCGAATCTCATCACATGGTCTTACACACAACCAACATAACACCCTATCAATACAACCACGCCACCTCATCCGATGTCGCAACACCTCAGGCCACATCCTCATCATACCAGATTATGCTGCCACCAGCGTACCTCAGTCTCCGTGTCTCCCACCGTCTCCGCTGTTCCGTAACACAATTCGTTCCACACCATCCTGCAATTCTAATACTAACTCCTCTTTACCTTTGTACTGCTTCGAACCGTAACAGGCGGAGACTGTCATCGAATTGCCCCAATCCGTGGGCGTTCATCCACGCAGCGGGAGCCATGTCACCTACATCTAGCGGGAAGGGGATATTGAAAGTTGGCTGCAGCCAAATGGTATTGAAAGCTTGTTCTGCAACATGTGTAACTAATGGATTCTTGCACCGGTCGATACCTCTCGACTCCTGTCTTCATTAAACCTTTTTGGCCTCCTGATGTTGGGATTGAGTATCTGCCGCGGCGCATATCTGCTGGGAACTCCAAGGGCCAGAATGGATGGTCACAGGCATCATGGCCCATTCACAAGAATCATTGGTTTGCTGGGAACAAACAGGGCAAGAAACCGGTGTTCAGAGTGGATAATCCACTGAGGGCGATGATGAGGAGGTGGCCGACGAGCGTCTGATGGGTGATATCAGTAAAGTCTGCTGCTGGGGGTTGTGAGGAGCAGTCGACAAGTGTCCGGTGGCTGCTTCCGACATTGGATGGTTTAGAGTAGGAGTGCCTGAGTACGACAGAAGTTCTTCATAGTATCCTTGAAATCGTCCAGTACATCTGAGCGTTGACTGTTTGTGAGTTCAACATCTGGCGGATTCTATCCCTCCTCACCCTCGCAGCCGGCCCACTGGGTATCAGCTTACCAGCGGCCGAGATGAGGACTTCGATGAAGGGCGAGGGGTTTGTGTATACCCATATTCACATCAACAATATGGAATTTATTTCTCTTCCGCCCTTTCTTCGTTTGCCTTGAGCAGTCTCGTCGATGGGCTGGTGGCATTGGATTTCGTCACCGAATTCCGCCTTGGTCTCTGAGTATTTCTTCTGGCCATTTTGAAGCTAGTGGCTGTGGTGTGGTGTAAGAATAGCAGAAGGAGTAGGAGGAGGAAGAGAGAGTGTCCTGCGGAGTGCACCTGCCATAGTATATGTATCTAGCCGGGGTCCTGAACATCCACCTGGGTTGGTGATTCTCCATGACATTCCGTTAGAAGAAGAGGTTGATCTAGATCTCTATAACCAACATTCTAATCTCCGTAACATTGTTCCCGCTGGATGAAGATATTGATCGAAGTCTCTATAACCCACCTTCTACAACGCAAACACCTTCATTTCGGTGACCATAATTTTACTTGATGAAGATTTTGATATTGATTTATATCACCGGAATTCTATAGTCTGAAACTTTCTTCCTGCTGGACAAAGACATTGATCTAGATCTCCATAACTTAGTGCCGGCTAGATGCAGACATTGATCCAGGTCTCCGTACATATGTCCCTGCTACACCAAGACTTCGAGTCAGACATCTGTAACTATGCTCCCGCTAGACGAAGACTTTGATCCAGATTTCCATCGCCTACATCGCGGTAGGCAAACACTTAGATCTCTGTAACTTCCTTCCCGCTGGACGAAGACATTCTTCCTCATCTCCATCACCTAAATTCCACTAGACGAGTTTGATCTAGATTTCCATACACTTGTGTCCACAGGATGAGCCTCACAGGCCGCAGGTAGCGATGCACAAACCATTGGATCCCAATAGAATAAGATTGCTCCGGGAGAGATACCATATACAGGCATAGTAAGGAAATCCACATGACGATTTCCCAATGACAATATACATGTAACCAAAATAAATCCCCCAAGGGTATATCATCCAAAATAGAGACAAACAGCCGAAAGATACATCACCGGCATGAAAACCATATCATATCCCACAAAATCCCGTGCAGATGACATTCACAGCACCCTGTGCTACATGACCAGCGCAAACCCAAAAGAAAGCCTGCGGAATACCATCCAATCATATTAACCCCTCCAACAAATGACTGGCAGGAAATCCAAACAAAAACCCATGAAATACCTTGCAAATGACATAAACAGCGGCCCTTGATACATGACCAGTGGAAAACCAAACGAAAGCCCGCAGAATACCATCCAATAATAACCCCAAGGACACATGAACCAATTCAAAACCCCACATTCTATACCACTAGCGAGAGGAGGTTCCTCAAATGGGTGAATGCTGTTCATTACAGTCAGTAAAGGACCCACCAAACTGATGCCAGAAACCTACCTGGATCGGAATTGGGTGCAGATTGCGGCAATACACGGAGTATCAGATTCCGCATATCTTCATCGCAGGAAAGTTTGAGCCAAGTTGAGACGTCCTTGTCCTGCTCCAGGAGGACCATCCTCTCCGAAGGCTAGAACTGTGTATGCCCACAGGACATATATGATCCGCTGATTCACCGTGCACCAGGTGGGCCCAATAGACTCATGTCCTGCCTCTTCGGCCCCCGAATAGTCCCATGTAACCACTGGAAATCCAGAATCCGCATATCATCCTCATCATCATTGCACTATCTGACCCAGTTGGCGACGTACATTGAGTGGTGGATCCAGAATTGCCAACTTTGTGCCATGCATTTTGCTGGTTCGTTGTGATCTTCCAAACCCTGCAACCCGCCACCAAACAATGCACCCAGGATATCTGCCATGGGAGGAGGGCGAACTGGAAGAGGGTGCACCGCAGAAGGGGGAACAGCAGGCGTTGGAATGATGTGAGGGGGAACTCTGGGAGTCAGATCGGCTGGGGGAGAAGGATCAGCCACATGTGAAGAATCACCCACGGGAGTGCAAATGGATGATTCAAGAGTCAAGGGTTCCGGTCGTTCAGAAGGTCCCGGTTCTCCAGAGGGTCGCGGTTGTCCAGAGGGTCCCGATTGTCCAGAGGGTCCCGGATGTCCAGGCAGTCGAGAGGTTTTTGGTTTCTCCGGGGTTGGCCCAGGGGCGTCATCGATCCTCTTTGTTTTCCGCTGGCTCTTTTTGGCCCACTCTTCCCACCCGTGCATCAGTGCCCACCAGACAGCATCCTCTCTGTGTTGACCATCCAAACGTTCGCTACTGCTTCTTTGACTGTACGCTTCCACGCCCCACGGAACAGGGCAAGTACGCCAAATTTCGAAGACAATCTTGTCAATCACCATCCAGAAGTCTGCTGACCCCAAGGGGTTGCACCTTGTACTGCCAACAGTGCAGAGTTGCAGTGCTCGAAACCGGTCCTTGGTGTGTCACCTGGTTGCATCCCATTGTGGTGTCATATCTGCTGACGGCCTCCGGACTACAAGCCATGTCGATGTGACTTTCATTCTTTGAAGTGTGTGACGTGTTGTTTTCTAGATGGTCAGGCTCATTACATTGGCTAGATTGTGGATAAATGACTTACAAATTCCATCACGAATGTATTTCCAGAGCCCATCGAACACGACATGAGGGCTCTGGCTTTATCATGCTCCGAAGGAATGTCGTCGTCCTCACCTGGTTGATCCTGCCAAACAGGTTTCTTTCCTTTACCAGTGTTCACTCCCTGGTCTTGCCCACACCACTTTGAATTGCCATTGCCGTCGTCATCATCTTCATCATAGGAAAGATCACAGTTCTGAAGGGCCATTTGCTGTTCAGTATTTCCCAACAACTGGCAACTCAGTGTCTCCGCCACCCGCCAGTCGAGAGCCTCTCCACTCCTGAGGGAGACCATGTCATTGTCGTCTTCCCAAGTAGCTGCTATAAAGAAGACCTCGGCTACCGCATCCAGTCAATGGCCATGTTGTGAGAAAGTATTGAGCGCGTCCGGCACATCATTGTGGAACCGTTTGGTGCCCTTCTGTTGTGGTGATGATTCAGAGTGAACCGGTGTGGTAGACATATTTCTTGAACGTACTGTCGGCAGGTCAGAAACAATCCCTCGTTGACTCCAAGGATGGCTCGTGCCACAGCTGGAGGCATGTTATTCAGATCGCCTCATCGGAGAGACCGGTATCCCTATAAGCCAGCCAGGGATAGTGTTCTAGATGCCCACTAATACCTACTAGGTAACCATCCACTGTCTCCCAGCTGATATGGGGCATATAATCATCCTCCTCATCCTCATCCTGATCCTCATCATCCTCTTCCTCGTGATCATCGTCCTCATCATCGTCGTCCTTGTCTGTCTCCACCACTGGCTGTTTGTTCTCTCAGCTGCTGCTTCAACTCCTGCGCCTGCTCATCGTTGCTCCTCCTATCATCGGAAATCGTGATTGCCTTCATCACTTTTGGCATCTGGATCTAGATCGAGCCAACAGTTTTAACCTTGGCGAACCCCAGCTTGCCTTTTGCAGGTCTGCCAGTGACTTTATTCACGTGGTCCTTCTTCGACTGGGGGCCTCCCGGGTGCTTGGAGTGGCATTGCTTGGGTTGATCAGTCAGTGATGTCACCGTATATAGACTGTATCAAAGTAACCTGCCTTGGTAACCCCTCTTCTGGTTGTGACCATAATTCGGGGGTGAGTATAATCGCATAGACAGGGTGAGATCGGTAACTCTACAACCAGAGGCCGCCGGTTTGGGTGTGGGATCTGCCAGGAAGTAGTATCATCGGTGGCGTTGGAACCTCAGTATTCGGGGGTGTAAATGTGGAGTGCGTGAAGTATAACAAAGATGGAGGAAACTGGTGCAATCGTTAGAGATGGTCTGGATATATAATACATATCAGCTGCGACTGTGGGCACATAGATAGTAAACTCGATCTTGCAGAAATTCCTATTAACTTCCCAACTTCCTTCGGTATACCAAATCTATGTGTCCAGTGGAACATTGAAACTCAACGGAACTGGCATCTCAGAACGATTGGTTCTTAAGAAGAGCCAATTCATCGGTATCCACACTTTCGGTTGATGATAGGAGGCCTTTGGTGATCGTTCTAACTTACGATAGGTGATGGTCAACCTCCTTTAGACAAAGAGAAGATTGAGAACTAGCTGATGTCAGTTTGCCTTACACATGCACCCACACCCAGATTTGCCACTGGTACCCGTAGCTAACCAATGCAAGGCATAGCCATTCTCCACCCGGTAGACCTCTCTCATCCTCTGTGTGCAAGTCTGTCGTCAAACTTTGTCTACATCGTTAAATGTTACATGTATTGTCAAACTTTGTACGCTTGTCAAACTTTATATGCATTGTCAAACATTATATAAACACAGGATAAAATGATCGACAAGATGGCTCTTCTTTATTCAAGCATTGCATTATTCGACAAACTCTCTGAGTTTTTGACAGATCTCGAGCACTCTTGCTGAAACTACTTCATCAAACGTGCTGCCATTGACCCTATCCTCGGCTGTCTTCGTGCAGGAACGGGCGGCTTGGTAAGTCAATTCATCCAACACACCGTAAACACCATCTTCTCATTTGGCAGACCTGGAGCCATGCCACCAGCACACAGACCACGGACAAGCACCCTAGACCCGCTCGAATACCCCTAACCTGACTGCATGACGATTCATATACAGGGGGGAAACCTTATACGCCATCTGCAAATCAGTGATCAGGGTCAGCCGCCATCACCACCATCCAGCCATCGACACAGTCACCCACCACGTCGACCACTGTACTCACCACATCGGCAGAGTCCTACAGAAACCACTTAACCTGATGGCTGTATCCTGGCCCCTGCACTTGACGAGATGGCAGAGGAAACTGACTCCCAGCACGATGGCCTCTATGGAGGAATCCGGCAACCAAATACTCCGCCCCAGGAATCTGATACGGAAGCGGCTGTTACCAGGGAAACACCGATCGATGAAGGCAATCCGGAACCAGAGGTACGTCCCACGGCTGGGAGGGCTTTCGGTGATAATCCCGATTACAATGAGTCGCGTGATATCTTCAATACCCTGTGGCAACCCATTTATTGCGCAGAAGACTTCAAACAGGCCATCAGATTCGTGAAAGTCCATTATCCCAAGTCACACATTGATCACCACTTCAACGAAGGTGGATGCAACATACCCGAGCAATTTCCCTCCACCACCGAATGGACAACCAACAATCAAATTGACGTGATTGATACCTAGCTGCCGGAATGGGGAGAAGACTCCATCTCCATACCACACAGTTGGAGGTTTTTCAATTTGAGAGACATGGTAGAATGTGCGCGCTACCGCCTTCGCCAATGCGCATATCAAGACCACACGATCTAGGGATCAGCCTGGACCGTAGATGCGAAGGGTGATCCGGAGTATTCCGTGATGAAATTGCCAAGCAGGGCGTTGGGAGACTAAAAATACATTTCCTCAGAGGGCAACGATTGTTCCACTGATCATTTGATCAGACATGATGCACCTCATGGAGTTCTCCGGCGACAAGACAGCCTGGCCGATCTATCTGACGATTGGGAATATCAATTCCTCTATGCAGAACATATACAGCTACCTTGCGCTAAATGTGGTGCATTCCAGATGGTGCCACCCAAATTCCAACGGAGTTCTGCATCCGATGACCGAGCCCAGAGAGATATAAGCCACCAGGTACTGTGTGATATCGCCAAGATAGTGCTGTAGCCGGTCACGCGATTTGCCGAGGGAGGTGACATCAATTGCACTGCTTTGTGGCCTTGTTCCAACGCCACAATGGGACATTTGTGGCCAATTCTTGCGCCGTGGCTAGCTGATCACATGGAGCATGCCATCCTGATAGGTGTCAATAACAATGCTTGCTCTAAGTGTCAAACTCCGAAGAACGAACTGGAGTCGGTTATTCTTCAGCTGCATCTGGAATCCCACCGCCGAACGTCAGCAGTCTTCCAGCAGACACATTGTAATACTAGAATGCCAAAACTGCTAACAACCATCAAGCTATAAAGATCACCGGGGACTGGATCGAGTCAGTCAGTGCGATCCCGGTCCTTTGAATCGTCTGGGATCTTCCGCGTGTTCATGCCTACGGCCTCCACAGGCCTGATATGCTCCATAACATGCACATCAGAATGTTCGATCACTTTATGTCCTGGAGAGAAGGCTTCCTACAACACCACGGGAAAGCCGCAGTATGTGATGAGATCTGGGCTGGCATTCTTCTAGACGATACTTTCTATTACTGTGGCAAACCATACCGGCAAATTTGGCAGTGGAGCTGGAAACAAATGTCAAATTTTGGTGGGATCATATACACAGCATTGGCAGCAGCATTGGACGACCCATTGCTCCATCAGTGAGCGGTCTGCCAGAGAGCATTGACCTGTGTTTGGTCCCTGGACTACTGAAGTCTTGTGGTACAATACCGAACCCGCCCAACAAAGACTCTCAACTATCTAGTGTACTACATAGAAAACTTCCAAGCAACTATGGATATTGTTACCACTGACTGGAAATCAGAGGCCACAGACAGCATCGCCCATCCACACATGAAGGACCTAAAGATGCAACTCAAGGCTGAACGTGCCATCAAGGATGAAGAAAGGGTCCAACACAGAGCAGGTCGTTCTTGCACCCAAATGAAACACCAAAAGGCAGAACACAAAAAGCACTTACAGGAAGTCGCCATTTCTACCATACACGAATGTACCAGCTTCAACTTCGTCAATAATCACCTCACGCTGCATTATGAGGAATCAGTTCAGTGCGTTGGACACTTAGTCAAAGACAGCACCCAGACTCACGAAATGAACAATTCAAAGATGTGTATGGGCCTGTATCACTGGGCAAATGGCAGCATTCGGTATGCACAGCAGATTCTGAACGACTCCTCATGCATCCTTCTCCTCTGGATACTGTACCTTCATCTTCCTATGCTGGGTAAGGCAGGCCACTGGGCCCCCGAAGCCCAGGAGGCACTTCAGTTATATTGGCCAAAGGATCAGATTGTTGTTAACAAATACAACAGTGAGTAGGTGACAATGCCGGAGAATTTACCATTCAATTTCCAGGACAAGAAGGGAATTATCCAAGTCCGTCAGCTGCGATCCCCCAGAGGAAACAGGTTCTTGTTCAAATACAAGCGTCTTTCAAAGTACAACTTTCCACTCGTAGAATACATATATCGATACTATAAATAGCATCGTAATGTACCCACTGCTGATAGAAGGTTCATAGGCGGCATGCCTCCCACCCAATTCAACAAACTCAATGTTCTGGCGGCCAATATCCAGTCCTTCGGTGGTTGCGATTCCACTGCCCGTAAGTGGCGCTGCGCGGGTCGGCATTCATTTCGCAATGCTGAACCTTGGAAAGAGTTGTTGTGGTTTGGGGTGGATGATGCGCCGAACGGAGATGTAGAGTAATTACAACCGGCACGGCTCGTGAGAATTCTAAAGCTACAGGATGGCCTATGGAAGAGATGTGTGGTTCTTTTGTGGTAGCTCCAGCTTGAAAACCAAGGGGTTTGTCTGCCTTCCAAGGGGCTGCTTAGAGTCTCTAAGAAAGAGTTCCGTCAGAACAAGGCTGACCATGTCGTAATTCATATCAAGTGCGTAATGGCCCCTGTGCTCCGGATTTGCATCCCCAGTACGAGATTCTACTATGTCAATACTATGATGAACCTAGTCATGTTCAATAGTTTCTTGCCCAAACCACCAGAAGCTGAAGGAGACATCCAGACTGACGATAATGCTGCTAGGCCAGAGAAATACCGTGGGAACTGAATTTCCAGTGTTGATGAGGACAAACAGGACACAGAACAAGAGGAAGAGGAGGTTGAGGAGGAGGTTGACAATGCAGAGTAGGACAAGGTACGGTTTCCACAGGGTGTCAGGTGTCCTATATCTCTGACCCTCCCGCGTTTCATTGCTCGATCCGTATAAATCCTGGCACAGGTAACAGGCCTCTGACTCACCCACAATCCATAGCTCGATATGTCGAAAATACTCGTCCGCCACCACCAGTTCTGGCTCTCCTGTTATCCATAGCGTGATAGGTGGATAATGAGTGACCAGAGCCCTCAGTCCTGGCTCTCCCGCGATCCATAGCTCCATATGTAGAAATTTCTTCACCAGAGGTATCATCCCTCCAGCTCTCCCATGTTCCATAGTGTTACATGTTGAGAAAAACTGGCGGCAGGCATCAGGCCTCCGGCTCTCCCACACCTCACAGAATCTAGCACAATTTCTAGTCATCACATTCAATTGATATAATACGATCGGTGTCCACGCACAAGTCCATAGGACTTGATAGTGCTCTGCGCCGAATATGATATGTATTTCCGGACCACACAGAGCTTCTCTATGAGTTACCCATCGGGTAAGGTCATTGTTTCTGGTGTGGCTGGCGGTGGGGATGAAATCCCACTCATCGCTCTTATCCCCTTCATCTTCGTAATTCCTGCTGCTTCCTGTCATCCCGAAATCCAGTTGGTTATACATGCAATTGTTGTGTATCAGGATGTTTGTGTCAGTGCTTCTGATCTCAGGCTCCTCAAGCCGCACTTTGGAGGTCAAATAGTCGGGAAGAATAGCAATGTCAACACATGCTGCATCCACGCTGATGACCACTGCAGGCATTGGGTTCTCCATCCGTCGAATCTGATGATTGACTGCAGCATGAGGGTATTTATACACCCTCTGTTTGTAGCTCTCCGGTAGTGTGATCCAGGTATTCATCATGAATGTATATGTCGGTGCAATGCCACGCAAGGTTGACACCTTGCGACTCATTGCAGCGCAGCAGGATGTTGTCATACCCCTTACTTTCTTGTAGTTGTAATATTTCGAGCAATCACCTCTGTCAGGTTTCAGCATTCACTTTGAAGCTTTAAGATGAACACCTGTGTTCGTTTGCCACTCCAGGGGAGCAAGGAGCGATTGGGCGCAGGTAACAATGATCAGTGGCGAGGGTATATGACCATCTTTGTCGTCAATCCTGGAATTAAAAACTCCATCAGCAAACTTGCTGTGGTTACTCGCCCAATGAAAAAATTCGATGTTCACAACTCGCATGATTGCTTCCACAAAAAAGTAATCTGGATGCTGGCTATTCGTTAGCAGCATTCGACTCTCTCTGGATTGGATTCGAACCGTGTACACCACCTTCCACACACTTTGCCAGCCAAAAGAGGTGCATAATGTCTGCGAGAAGGGAATCAATGAATTCGAAACACTCTGCGTTTGATTCAAAGCGGTGGAGATCATAAAGCTCTGCCATAGTGTGCCTTGCATATTCATTAAAGTCTGATTTCATGCTATGGACATGTGCTCGAACCTGGTACCAGTTTGAGCATATCATATCCAACGTGGGCCAGTGCTTCAACATAGCTCGTTGAAGATCTCTTTTGTGTGTGCTTCAAATGCCATTGACGAAATGGTGATTTGCTGCGTAGCAGTGTTCAAGTATGTCTTGATTATCTACAAAAAAGGGTCGTTAGCTACTGCTTTCGCAACACGTCGCATCGCATAACTTACCATCTCCAAGTTGCGTGCACTCGCAAACAGCTAGGTGTTCTACATGAAGAGGTCCAGGAGACTCCCGGTTGCCAATACAGGACGCGGGATGTCTCTGTGGCAAAACCAACGAAATCCGTGACTGCCTGTGACAACTGATCGAGGTGTAAACACCGCCTGGAGTTGTGAAGGCCAGTTCCTCAATCTCTGATCCCTGTTTGTTGTTTGCGTTCACAGTGGGTTTGGAATGATTGCACTGGCGGTTCGATCAGGGATGAGCGTAGGCTGATTTTCAAGACTACTGGGTGGAGTGGGAGCGCTACAGATGCTGGATACGGGGCTGGATACAACACAACCCGTTGAGTTTGTCTATGTGGTCCCTCCTGGTGCTAGTGTTCTATCACTGCTTGTACCGGGCATGGTGGTTGGAATATTTATTGACTGTCGCTGCATAGCAGATAGGGTGGAAGCCACGCGCTGTGTTATATCTGCAATCCCAGAATTGTTCAGCGAAGATAAGTGGGTGGAGTTCTGACCTTGTATTGCATAAGCTACGGAACTCCCTCCTTGAGACGAATCCCTCTCCCCAGCCGCTATTGAAATGCATCTATTTGCAGAGGGAAGTAGTGAATTCCCTGAAGTCTGACACTATTGTCAATGCTGACAATTGACAAGGCGTCAGACATTTAGTATGACTGGAGTCGGGTCAGGGTGAGGGCTTTGGAAAGAACTCGTCCGATATTGATGTTAGATGTTGTCAATGTAGACAAAACTTCCTGTTCGTGCCTATGCAATGGTACAGATGGTAGACTGCGATTAGAGCAAGTAGTGATTGTTTCGACAAAAATGGGGGATGCGGTGTACAATCAGCTAGACCCTACACCATGACAATACCTGGGGACGAGATCCCTTGAAAATCATTCCTTTTCGTGGTTAACTGCCATCAAATTAAACTCAGCATTGATATTAACTTTTACAGAAACATCTGAAGTGCTATTTGCACCGCCTGAAGGGTGTTTATGCTTTCTTGTGGCGGATATCGTAGTATTGCAATTGTTCATGGAAAAATATTTCAAACCATTAATTGTGTATATCTTCGTCTTCCCAAGGGAAATCCTGCATTGGCAGAGCTTGAAGCATTGCAAAGTGAACGATTACATATTCTCTATCATAGGACATCAGTTGCATCTGCTGTTTCCACCGCTAGGCATGTTGGTAGCTGTGTTGTATGGTTGCACAATAAGGACAATTTGAGAACTACACAGTTTGCTCCCAGATGCTCCAGGTCGGAGTGTTTAAAGGTGTGTGTAATGTAAAACTAACGCCAGGTTCTCCAACAGGGTCGGCTTCGCAAGGACTACATCTCATCTCGAGTCTTCTCATTCATGAGGTACCAGGGGGTGTGCAAAGTAAAGGCTTGGCTGTTTGGTGTTGTTGAACCAACGACACAAGTTGAACCAAGAAATCGCAGGAACCCAAGTATACAAATCCCTTCTTCCCGTTTACACCGCCATTCTCTTTTACTTCCCTCTCAATCACACCGCCAGCACCCTGAACAATCTAGACTTCACATGACTTGGACAAAACAATGCCTCTCATTCCACAACACACCTGAAAACCTACAAAACTTTGTATGTCCCCTCAGGGCTTCCTTTCACTACATGCAACTGGATCGTAATGCCAATGCCTCAGATGTAGATGCATTTTCAACTCCCAGGGATGGCACCAAAGGGTACTGACAAAGGAAATGGGAAGGCAACTGATAGGGCAAACCTGCTGACATCAGTTATAAGTTGATGCCTGTCATTAGATCTGGACCATATATAGCAATTCATCTTGGAACACATCCGTGGACTCATATGGATATACCATCTTTGCAGTGTCAATGATGGCATGGCATGGGATCTCTTTACTGATATCATCATTCTTGATTCAGCCACGACTAGCCACATTTCACAATTCCAGTTAATGCGGCCACACTGGAGGAGCAGGTGTTCGCCTTTTCGGGAGCTGTGGGCAGCCTTCTGCACATACCTGTGGCAAATGTTTGACAAAACCTGCAGCTAAATGAACAATTGGCAGTGGGAAAACCAACCTGCCTTCGGCGGTCAAGTCGAACACTTCAATCCACAGACAACCAGCGTTGGAAGGACTGAACCCACTTGGGAGCATTTCCCTTGGTAGGTTAGTATTGATCACAGGGACATAATTAAGCCCCCATGCGGCTGGCAGTACAAGCCCAGCAACTTCCTGGGCATTAGGCCACTAAATTGGAATCAGATGATCAACGACAATGATGATGATAAGAATTGGGCGGATCCCAGAGCGCCTAGCAGTTGAAGGAGCTGTCCTGCCAATAGCAATGGCAATGAGGAGAGCAAGAGTGAGGAGGACATGCAGGGCAGTGAGAAAGTGACGGGGAATGGGAAAGGAACAATGGATGGGAATGAGGGAAGGGAAGGGGTAGGGGAAGGCAATGAAGGAGGACGAGGGAAAGAAGAAGGGAAACTGAGAAGGGAAAGGAATTGTGACACAAACCTCACGGGGACATGATATCTCTCGTGCTGTTGCTCCGCAGTTGCAGAAGGAAATGTATCAGGCAGACCTGGACCCGGATGGCTAACAGTTGTGGATATATGTATACAGCTGATGGCATCTCCTGGGGTGTCACTTCCATTAGCGGATGATACCGACTCTAACTAGGAGTTGAGCAGCAAACATCATGCAGAACATGAATCTGATGAGAATATGCGCATGGAGGGTAATATGGACACGCCATATACTGTGGATTGACATAGCAAGGTGGATACAGAAAGTGAGGTTGACGATGAACAGGAGGAAGATGAAGAGCAGGAACATGAAGAGGAGGAAGATGATGAGGAGGATGAGGATACGGAGGAGGATGAGGATGAGGATAATGGCAAAGAACCTGGGATGACTGGCCAGAGAGAGATGATAAATACATCGGCTGACATTGTAGATACAATGGTCAACCATCACCCAGTCCTGCTAACTGAGCAATGCCACAAGATGCGCGAGCATACTCCACAGCCACAACCTCCGGCGCATGCCCCACAGCCACAAACCACAGAGCCTCACCCACAACCACGAAGTCCAGATACTCATCCCCTCAGTGAGGAGTAGTTATTGGGACATGTGACAGCACAAAATCCTCACCCAGCGGTGCCAACTCTGCGAGAAGCAGAGGGAGCCGGAAACAACTTGGATGTGGATATCTATCAGCAGCCGCTCGACCAATCGGCAGGTGGTGACAGTCTCCCCCATGTCCCTCTCCCCGATGTCACTGTCCATGAGGTATACTCAGATGGCTCAGTAGCCGAGGTGTGATCCAGTCCTCGCATTGCAGAGCAGGAGATGGGTGTTGGTTTTGGGTCAGGGTCTAGTAGTTTTGTCATGTTCATTTCCGTTGTTGTAATCTATTGGTCTCAGGCATTCATTATCATATGCATCACAAGGTTTTTGGATCGCTCAGGGTTTATTATATTTATGTAATGGCATAGCTGCACGTGACGTGTCCAGGGCCGGGTGACACCCGCTTTGTATATGGTCGGCTCGCGACGAGCCTTAGATCTCTAGCGATAATCTGACCTTATCATACCTGTATACCTCTCTGCAATATTGACATCCAGGTTTGCAACCGTATCTACTGATATAACTTCCTACGAGGCCATACACGGGCGTATGCCTTTACACTATCATCGCTCTTTAATTTCCAATATGTTTCGCATACGGGATTTCATGGATTACATCTTGCTGACGCGTCACAACACGCAAACTACGCGCGGGATATCCTACGGATTGCGGAGCACTGATTGCATCAGCGAAGTTTCTTGATATGTTCATTGAATTCAGGTTAAGAGTAACAGAGAGGATATAATGCGGATTCCAGTTGCCAATCGTCCAGAGACACTTCGGGACACCTACGAATGAGAAATCATACGCACTTGAGATCTACGAATTGCAGATGCAATGAGACATGAATTGTCCACCTCATTCAGACTAACAGTAGCAGAGACCATTCCGAGTTGATTCCAGAGGTCAACTGGCCTGGAGATGAGTCAGCGACGAAGTCGGTCGAAGACAATTCCAACGAATCCCTACGAGAACTCGAAGGCTGTCAATCGCCGCATCAAGGACTTTGGATAAGTTACCATCCAACTGAGTCAATTGACGATTGCAGCGACGATTCCATAGCCCATACGACACAGAGTCGTGTCACCGGCAATGCAGAAACCGGGCCTACTTCAGTTCACTTTTGATGATAGCCAATTCAAAATAAATGGGCACACACCTCGAACGAAGTGCACCTACGGAGGATCAGGGCAGATTTACGCGATACACACGATTCACAACTAGCGATGCCACAGCTGGCTGTTCCAATCGCGATTACCATCTACACGACTCCATGGAGTCATATACGTTACGGATGCTGCGAGGAGTTCTAGCAGCGGCTCTGCAATAATTCAACTTTGATTACGAAATGAGTACCGATATGATTACCGGTATCATTGGGGTATCAGCGGGGGCAGAGTTCGAGATAATGGAGCAGCGATTGCAGATTGTGTGGCGGCACCAAAAGGGAAGTACAATGACCCCGAATGTTGGAAAGTGGCCAGCGGATATAATTCGCGATTACAGTTGTCAATTATCACACTTAGCATCTGATTGCATGATCGAATCAGAGCGTTGTGAGGGGAGAGAGCCATCTGCGCTAACTCTATTCAATTCCGTCAAACAAGTCAACGAAAGCGGATCAATCGCCAACGAGCGAATATGGATGATCCCACACGATGGGATACGAAGCGGGTTTTGGTATTACAGTGGACATGATGTTATTCGTAGCCGGGATTCTCAGGATCCACGGGGCTACCGGATGGACCGTCTGGGCACTCTCAGGAGACTGGCGGATCCAGCATGTATTTACAGGCCCAAGAGGTTCAAATAAGGTGTCGTATCCCCACGTGGGAATGGACGGTTATTTGGTTGTCACACAGTCCGAATTGGGTGTGACAAGTAGGTGATTCGCTGAACGAGCTTATTCGTACGAATTGGTGGCAGCCGCAGTGGACGCACTGTGTGAGTTGGAGATCGTATTTGAATTGCCTTGCTACAACTCTAAGAATCCTAGGGTCGACCTGCAAAGCATTCGACTTTCGGCTCTGCAACCCCAGGGTGAGCGGAAGCGGTGGCAATGGAACGTGCAGGCAATCAGGTATGCCCTGGGAATGTACCTGGATCACGGCAAGGGAGGAGGCGTGTTCCGAAGGAGGTGGCGGTGTTCCGGATATTCAAATACTTGGAGCCAATGCCTTTGACAATCAACTGGCCAGTGAGGAGGTCGTTTGGACGTTCTTCCAAAGAGTGGGAGTTGGTATAGGCCTGCTGGGAGTGACCTTGGAAAGCATCTCAAGTGGTGAGATAGGCACCAGGCCCGAGATGGGCGAGCTGGGAGCAGCGACGGCAAAGGCCAGAAAACAGGTCCCAGGGGTACACTCGTGTAAACCTTGTCGGTACGCCGAGACACGAAGGGAGTACTGCACGGCTGGACTTGGCTCTTCCATGGGCGAACCATTTTTCATCCGAGCTCCTGGATATCCCTCCTTACCACTCCGTATATATCTATTATGAATTGAGAACTAACGATTGCAGATGGAGCCGGTAACACGACAAAAATGGTGCCTGCAGACGTTGGAGGACTTATCCAGCGATATACGGAGATCTTGTGGAGGTTCAGCAGAGCCAATGCGGAGAAACTCCGGCCGCATCGGTCAATTGCAATTAATATGTCGCACAGCTACAATTTGCCATACGGGCGGATTTTCAATGTGTGGGAGTTGGGTGGAGCGATACTCACGCAAACGCGTGGAGTAAGATCACGTGCTCACGAGGCTGGATCATGGATTTGGATTTGGACTTAAGGATCCCACGCCATATGGACTGATCAATGAGTGCGTATGTTCTTATGATGGACGATATGTCATTGGATGGAGTATCGGACTGCGATGAACAGTCAATGGAAGACGGACATAATGCAGGTCAGTAACAATGACCTTTGGAGAGCTTACAGAGCCACAGGAGCAGTCACTGAATGCGGCCCATACGAGCGCAATTACGCACAACGTGGAAACGACCGGCTGGATCTAACTGGACCACGGCCGGAGATGGATCGCGGCCAGAGAGGGATTGCGGCCGCAGATGGATCACACAAGATGGATCCTGTCCAGAGATGGATCGCGGCACGATATGTATCGCGACCGGATATGGATGGATGACCATGGTGGATGACAGTAGATGGATGACAGCAGATGGATCACGGGAGATGGATCATGGGAGACGGATGACAATCAACATCCTTCCCCTTCATGAAGATATTGAGGTTATACGTGGTTATACCCTTGTCGAGAATAGTTACTATGATTCCACGCTACGAAGTTTCAATCAAGCGCAGATACGCAGATTCAAGATGTACTGCTGGCGGTATGGTTCCAGTGAGTACGATACTGACCACGATTCAGAGCACTATTCAGAGATACCTAATCATGCACCTACATGCCCGAGTACCATCCCGAATACGATCCCAAATCAGATCCCGAGTTACAGCAACAATGCTGATACTGCACATCTCGAAGCCATATATGATTAGTCTTTGGCGGAGCAGCGATCTTCAATGGGGGGGATGACAGTGCTGGAATCGCAACAACCCCTACCGCGAACAATTCCCGTACCGGATGTGCAGGAACGAAGCACTGTGAAACACATTTACCAATATGGGAGGCTGGCAGCGGCAAGTGCACTTGGAGAAGAAGCAACAATTGTACTCCGAGAATGGCGAAAAGTGTACCCAGAGAAGTGATTGCAAACGCACCTACAGATGAATCAAGAAACCGCAAGCCCAAGGTACAATGCCGTATGAGATCCCGGCTGAGTCTCGGCGATCTCGACTCAGTCTCGACAATCCCGCGATACACAGCCGCTACGGGAAATCAACTTCAGAATCAATCTTAACCAATCGATATGGCACCAGAAGAAGCCATAATGGATTAGTCTTTGGCAGAGCTACGATGTACAAAAGGGGGATGACAATGCCGGAATCGCAAGATTTGCTACCACTTGTAATCAACATCCCGGAAGTGCTGCGAGGAAGCACCAACGCGCACTTGCCGGCAGAGAATCCCAGCTGGAGATTAGTCGATGAGTGTATCTTGAAAGGGATCACTAGCCGAGTCAACAAGCACGTGGAGAAGAGTCAACCATATGAAACGACAAGTGAACTCAGGACACGACGATGTTGATACCCAGAAAAATGACAGCGAGCACACATGGAGAAGGAGCGGAAAGCATACCCGGAAGAAAGCCGGTGTGCAATTGGAGATGATAAGTGCACCGAGCACAGGGCGGATGTTCAGTGTACCTACAAGTGCACCGACTTGGAGGATGATAAGTCCGACTGCAAGTGCACCGGGGAGATGATCAGATGGTCAAGCGAGTTTGACAGATGCCGAACGAGTGCAATTATGTCTACTGATGCAGTCCCGAATGAGACCGAAAATGATCTCCGAATGTACCAAATAGTCTACTGAACGCCATCGCGAGCGAGTCACCGACACGACTCATGAGAGACCATCACAGAACGGCCCTCTCAGAGATAGTCACCGAATGGCATCATGAGAGACAGTTGAGACAACTACCAAGAGATGATCACTGAGATTTCGCAGCAACCAAGGTCACGGGCGAAGGACTCCAAATTGGGATTGAATAAGAGGATTCCCGGGAGCCCTCTACCAAAGGCACCGACTGGGATGTTTACCAAACGGCTTACCAAAATGAAAGCCAAACTACCATACTGGAGGCCTATACGCCCGCCTGGCTGATGCTGAAGGAGGATGAATGGAACTACTGATGGGCACCGTGCGAGTGTCACCGGCTGCAAGAGATGATCTAGGATACATCAAGACAGACCGAGTAGGCTATGCACGAGGGCTCGGGAGAGCGCAATCACCCTTGAATATATGTTGTATGGATGTCCATTTCATGAGAAGCTTACACGATAGATACGAGGTCATATATAATTATCCATCACCGATGGCTATGATACCGAGAGCAGAAGCTACAATCCAAGCCGAGAACTTCCAAAGCAGCAGCAATGATCACTCATGGGCTAGGCCTGCAGAGTTCACAAGGGATTGGGAGAGCTCGAGTGCTAGCGCACTTGAATGTATAGTGAGTATGACCGGTTACTAGAATGCTTACAAGTTAGATATACGGCTATAATGGCGATGGCGATGATGAGCAGCGAGCGGAAGCTACCATCCATACCGCCGAGTACAGACGAGGCGCATACTATGATTGGGGATCCGAGATTACTCTGTCTAATTCCGACGATGACCTACACCTGGTACGAGTTACGAGAGCGAGATTGGATGGTCGGATGCCGGACATTCCGGAAGTGGAGATATGGACGACAGTGTCACTTTGGATGTTCCTTCTTTCTCTTCTCTTCTCTTTACTTCTTCACTTCTTTGGATCTCGGCCCAGTACAAATGGCCTAGACACGGGTTTGTACCACCTCCAGCCACATGTCATGCGGAGGTGGAGTTTCCCCGTGCGCCGGATCTGCCAAAAGGTTGCCCTGAGCGTTACTAATCGGTTGTGAGACTTATGGGTTCATAAGTTTGCGTACGTTGAACGGTTGTTTGATTGTTTCCTTCCCATTCCTACTCTTGTACGGGTGTATGCAGCCCAGGTGGTCTGCATCTAAGAGGGGGATAATGTAATGGCACGGCTGCACATGACATGTCGAGGGCCGGGTAACACCCGCTTCATATATGGTCGGCTCGCGACAAGCCCAAGATCTCTCACGATAATCTTCCCTTAACTTACCTTCATACATCTCTACAATATTGAAATCCATGGTTGCAACCGTGTCTACTGATATACCTTCCTACGAGGCCATACACAGGCGTATGCCTTTACATTTTAATGGTTGTTTATTAATTTTTGTATATTCATAGTTTTATGGGACATCGTGAATGGAGCTTTTTCGCAACTCTTGGCGTGTAAGGAACCTACTTGTGATGGTGTTGACGCTAAATAAATCTCTCAAGTTAGCTGAAAGTATTGTGAGCTTACCTCCACACAAGGCTGTTCAGACCCAGGACCAACTTCGTTCCATTTCTAAAGTGTATACTCCACTCCTCATGTGTCATCGACAATGGCAGAGAAGTCCCCTCTCCATTGCCACTACTTGCCATGCCAAAAGAAGTTCACCTCGGACAGCTGGTGAAGAAAACAAATCTAATCCCAACATCCTGAACAGCTTCAGGAGGAATGCCAGGAGAATCGAACTATTCGCAGCGCACCATTACTCGTTGAACAGGCTCAAAGTCCCGAATCCAACACTAACTAAAATTTGGTCGAAGACTTAGTCATGTTTCACAACCTCGAATACATTCCAAACATCGCTGCCTTGGAGCCTTAATGTAACGGCGACACATGACTGTGGCCGGGTAACGGACTTTCTATATAGTCTGCTCGCCACGAGACTTAGATCTCTAGCGATAATCTTACCTATACACCTATTCACTATCACTCGAGTCCACGTTTGCAACCGTATACCTTTAATTACCATACGTATGCATACAACGCCGAACGCTGGCGTACGTGCCCTTACACTATTATCGCTTTTTCAGTAAGCGGATACGTTTCGCTCACGGGATTTCACGAGTTTTACCCCTTTACCGACGCGCCACATCATAAAGTCTACAATTGAGATTACAACCTTAAAAAACGACATATCGAAGCATGATTACTGCAAGCACGGATATTGATTGTTTCATCATTCAATTGAGCACGCTGATGGCAGCGGAGAAGAGTTCAGAGAACAAGTGTCGCATGAGATGTGTTGCCGGCGATGACGCCAGATGCCTTGACTACAGGACGCGACTATATGATCCGGCCAATGACAGAAATCGGGTACGATCGAGATATTCAGTCGAACACCATTCCTACGAGTCAATTGAGTGCGATCATTTGCCAGAGAAGCTACAATGGACCAGACGCGACGCCACAACGACGATGATTATCACGAGTACAGGATTTGACCCTATCAACGAGAGCAATCGAATACCATTCCTACAAGCCAATTGAGCGCGATGATCAGTCGGAGAACCTACAATCAGTGACGCGATCTTACCCCTGAATCGGTAATACTGAGAAATGCAGGCGAAGTCGAGAGACGATTCCAAGTCTCGACATCGTGTACACCTACAACTCTAGCAACCTCAAAGAAGCCAGGAGGACAGCAACAGCAAAGTCAATGCGGAGAGTCTCAGAATGGCGGCGATAAGAAATTCAACTTTCGACCATTCATCTCTGGACCTGCAGAAAGTACTTCCGCCAATTCTAATAATTGCAACAATCCCGTCCAGACTCAAGTTCACGAGGAAGCCCGCAGGCCTGACGATGAAGACGAAGACAAAGATGATCCAACCCTCCCAGAAACTGAAGATAATCTCGGCCGAGACGACATCTTGTCAAAGATCACCGAGGACGACCAAAAGGAGATGCTTCAGCAGAATCGGATGGTACTTAGGCTCCTATTCAAACAACAAGCCGAATGAAGGAAAGGGAGAACCCGAATGCTTTCCGAACTCGACCACAGCTGAGCCACCGACAGACGGGAGAATCCGGGAAATCAGTCCAAAATCTTTAAGATGGTTGACCCCTCACGGTACTGAGGCGGAGCGAAAGAGCTGGATAAGTTCCTCGAAACATTAAGATCGAACTTTGCTTCTCATTAGCACCTATTCCGGCGAGGCGATCCCGATCAAGTCAATGGGCTAGGGACTTACGAGAGGCCAAGGACCCGTGTTTAGAGAATTTCGATCTCTTCACGAACGAGCTTCAAAAGATGTATGCAGATAAAGATAGGCGCCTCAATTCAGCGACACAAGCCATGCAGGAGTACGAGCAACTACCAAACGAATCAGTCCGAGTTTATGCCAACCGCTTGAAAGCAAATTGGAGGAGAGCCGGCTGGAACCTTAAAACGCACGAAGTGGTCTTATACGACATGGCATGTGCCGACGTGCGGCACGCACTTAAGACGAAAGTCAGACCTTGGATCTCCAGCAGCAAAGACAGGTTCGACACATTCGACCAACTCTTCAACTGGGCGGCGGCCTCGGAGTTCAAACCGGACGACAAGAAGCCCGGGGGACAACAGCAGCAACAAAGGCAAGCAGGGGAGTCTCAGAAAGGCGGCGAAAAGAAACATAATTTCCGACCATCCATCGCCGAACCTGCGGAAAACACTTCCGGCAATTCCAATAGCTCCGGCACTGGTAATTCAAAATCGGTCAAGTCCAATAAGCCCAGTAGAGGCAGCCATGTCAACTATATACAGCGCCGTGGCATTCAAAGCAAGTCTACGAAAGCCGAATGGCAAACCGGCAATGCACTCGCTGCGGCAGTGGAGACCACTATAGCTTATTTGCAACCAACCTTGGATGAGATACAACCGCACCGAGTCGCCTGAAAATCAAGAGTCACTGTGGAAGGTCGGGCACTGATGTGAAGCCAATATCTATGTGGCACAGAGACCTGATTCGGCGCATATCATCCATGAAGTCCTTGTATGAAATACACACCGCAACAGGCAGCGAGTCAAAGCACTAATCGACTGCGGTGCAATGAGCATCATTATATCGCAGAGCCTACTTAGGAAACTCAAGCCACCATACGAACAAGCATTTACCTTCACCCTGGCCCGGTGATGATGTCTGTAAAGGAGAGACGAAAGGCAAGTCTCTTGGTTCAGTATTTTGAATACCGTAAACCGGTTGACAAATCGGAGGTTTTAGTCATCCCAATGCAGGCATACAACCTAGTCTTGGGCTTGACATGGCAAGAAACCCGGAAATCGACTACAGTAACGCTCGATTGACAGCCTTGCGAGCGCCAAATGGACCGCAACGGGCGAAGAGACCAGAAGCGGATTGGACAAGTCCTCTGCCGGAACGCGGTGAGGTAACCAAAATCGTCAGCCTTCTCCGGGTATACAACTACTTGGGGCCACCGCATTCGATCATCTCTGAGCTAGTGAGGAGGTGGTCGAGGCATTTGCCACATGACTTGGAGAATGTCAAGGGTTGCTGGGAGCATCGCTGGAAGGCATCACCGTAGATGAAAGAAACCCCAGAATGCTGAACGCGCGAGCAGGAGCAGCGGCGGTGGTTGCGGCAGAAGTGTGACACAGTGACGGTGCTTGAATGACTGCTACCTGCTCGCCGAGACACGAAGGGAGAAACTGGACAACGGGGGTGGTCTATTGGGACGAACCGTCTGATCCAGCCAACCCGGGACCCCTACCCATCTCCACTCCGCCAAGCATGCTACAATGCAGAATGCAGACTAGGCTAATGAGAATAGGAACAGACATAGTTAACGTGCAGATGGTAACAACAGATGATGGGGGTCGCATCCCAGCACAATATCAAGATTTCACAATATCAAGATATGTCATATCCTCGTGAGATACAAGGACTATGTGGACGTATGCAGCAAATATATACCAACTCTCGAACCGCACCTATCACGGCATTCAATGGGAATTCGTGAGGATGAGCAATTCTGGCTCGAGGAGCGTGAGAAGAGCATGAGAGGAAATGACAAGGTAACCCGGCCATGCGGAACCACACAAATTGCGTGGATCCACGAAATCTCATACAGAGCGAGTGAGACCAAGAGCTGGGAAAGATCGTCACCGCCTGCGGCAGCACTGATCTCATTTGCGAAGAAGGATGGCGGACTGCGGCTGTGTGTGGACTACAGCTCTCAATGAAGCCACGGAATGCCTATCACCTTATGCGAATCAAGGAAGGCAACGAGTACAAAATTGCGTTTCGCAACCGGCTCGCAGTTCGCGTACCGAGTTATGCCGTTCCTGTTGACGAACGCACCGGCTACCATACTACCAAGCTATAACACTAATTAGAAGAGATAAGTCGTCGGCAGAGCAACGACGTTTAAAGAGAGGGATGACCCTACCGGAGATGCCTGAATGAAGGATCACAGTGCACTTAACGACACAGAAGTCCAGCGGCGATAAATGCACCCACAGAGCGGGGTTAAACATACCAGAAGAATCAAAATACGCACCTAGCATCCGGAAGATGATAAGCCCACCTAGACAATTCACCGCCCAAGCTCAAAGTCAGAGACAACGAGAACAGACCAAGCGAAGTCCGAAAAGGCGAAAGGAAGTCAAAGGGTCAACACAAAGCAAGTCGAAACACGAAGCCAGTCGAAACACGAAGCAGGTCAATGACCAAAGTGTGTCAAAAAGAATCGCCAAAGCAAGTGGAAAAATGAGACGAAAGCAAGTGCAAAAATGAGATGAACCAAGCGAAGCCGACCAAGACCCGCCAAAAGACAACCGAAGTCAAAGACCTCCGAAATCCAGAGACGAAGGCTGCCGAAAGACGCGTCGGTCAACAAAGATCACCAAAGTCTACCGAAGTTCATAAGTCTACCGCCCCACGACGGCAATCAACAACCGATTTTGGTCTAAGTCGTCGACGCAGCAACGAACTTCAAAAGGGGGATGACCGTGTCAAAAATGTGTCCTACCGACAAGCCAAAAACCCACTGGGAGGCAGTCTACCGAGACACACTGAGAAGTCGACCAAGAAGTCTACTGAGAAGTTGACCAGTCAAGTCCCACCGACAAGCCAAATACCCGCCAGGATGAAGTCTACCAAGAAGTCAACCAAGATTCCTCTGAAGCCGCGTATCGAGAGTGCAACCAGAAGTCGACCGTGAAGTCTACCAAGAAGTCAATCACGATTCTACTGAAGCCGCCTATTAAGATCAACTAGGAAGTCGACCGGGTGGTCACCGAAGCGGACTTCGAAAGATGATAACCGAGTAAATGTCAACTACCAATCACTGTGGCCTGCATGATATATTCTACAGAGCATGCGGAAGCGCTGCACGAAGGCTCAAGAGAGCGCAGGCTCGCTTGAACTTGGTAAGTATAATCATTTTAGAGAAACTTACGTGTTAGATATCGACAAATCTGACGCGATTGACATATATGATTGACATATATAATTGACGGCTACGACCGATGCCGGCAGCGTAAGCTCCCATCGATGTCAAGTCACGAGAGGAAGCCATACCACCCTGACAATTTCAACAAAGACCTATGCCGAGATACAAGCTATGGGAGCGATGGTCGTTGGAGCATGGGTTAGGAAGTTGAGATAATGGAGGACGGGATCACTTTGGATGTTTTCTTGTTTCTCTCTTCTCTTCATCTCTTCCTGGATCTCGGCCCAGTACAAATGGCGTCGGCACGGGTTTTTACCACAACTCAATGGATGTGGTGTTTCCCCGTGCGCTGGATCCGCCGAAAGGTCGCCATTGAGCTGTACCAATCGGTAGCGGGACTTATGATTTTGTATGAGTACGTACGCAGCATGAATGTATATTGCTTTCCTTCCTTTCCTTTTCTATTGTACGGTTTATGCAGCCCAGGAGGTCTGCGCCTAAAGAGGGGGATAATGTAACGGCGACACGTGACTGTGACTGGGTAACGGCCGTTCTATATAGTCGGCTCGCCACGAGACTTAGATCTCTAGCGATAATCTTACGTATACACCTATTTACTATCACTCGAGACCACATTTGCAATCGTATACCTTTAATTACCATACGTATGCCTACATGGCCGAACGCTGGGGTACATGCCCTTACACTCAATCAATGCGAGATTCTTTTCTGCAGACAGACACAGACCCCGGGACTGGCCCTCCGCTGAGCAGTGACATTGCTGAGTGACGGCAAGATGACAATCAGAGTTGCCTTGGGACGAACCTATAACACAAACCCTTCTGCGCGTTTGTAATGTGCGCAGAGTACAACAATACCCACTGTGGGATCAATGAGAGGGGCATGAAGCTGTTCAATGACAACGGGCTGAACGTAGGAACCACCACTCCGCGTTTCCCACGCTTCACAAATGGAGATGGCGTCCAGCACCACTTTGTTAGCATGCCAGATCATCAGGCTCTCGGGGAGTGAGAACTCCACACTTTTGAGGATATCAGATGCAATGACAATCACCAATACCCTATCAAATACTGGCGTCAAGACATCATTAAAAGCATGAGATGCTTGCTGTGGCAGCCAGCCTAGGTGGAGCATCACATTTACGCCCCTCCAGATTGCTTTAACAGTGATACACCACCAAAACACCTCTATACCGAAATGCCCACTTCGGACTGGTGCTTGGTGACATAGTTAAATAGAGCTACTTGAGGATAATAACATCCTAGTCGAAGTTAAGTCAACACGCATAGCAGGTGATACACTGGTTCCTTTCATCGTCATCTGCGACAGAGAACATCTCTCGAATTTTGCTGGCGACAAGAATTAGTGTGCTGTATAAATGACAATTGCAAATCATGTTTTGAAGATCCGGCAGATGCCCTCAACGCATAGCGTCATAATGGTCGCTCTCCTGACAATTCCAATGAGGAACTGCAATATTCTTCGGAAGGGACTGAATATGCTGCAGCAAACAATCCAAGGGGTGGGGAATGAAGTTCTCCAAGTGTTACTCCAGCCTCACACCTTTAAATGAAATCCTAGTGCTGTGAGAAGGTATTACACCATTCTCCGTGCAGATGGCAACCGCGGGCACTGCAAACAGTGTTGAGCAGCATGGCTGGCAGATTGCCAACAGTATAGCAACCTACATCATCTCGAGCGGCATGTCTGTATTTGGTGCCAGTGTCCAATGAATGAACATGGAGATTATGTCCATCAGCAACTACTCTAGTTTCCGTCTGAAACGCCCAGGTGTTCCAGACGGCTCTGATGGCTCTGACGGAACCTCGTACCCTCTGACGGAGAATTACACGCTACCTGTCGCGAAGGCGACTGGTCGCGTTGCATCTGTATTCATTCAGTTTGTCGTGACGTATATGCTCCATCAGAAGGACACGTGTGTCACACTCTTCGCAGGGGCTGCAGTTCTGCTGAAGCCGTTTACACAACATCTGGCAATCTAAAATCATAGCTACTACTTATCGTTCAACGATTTTCAAAACTTATTCATTCAGTTTGTATTCTCATCTATGTATCTATGTATCTTCATAGCTACCTATCTACACATGGTATATCTGGACTGGCAGCACGCAGTAATTGTCAGCAGTTAGATGTGCGCCTGAAGATGACGATCCAGTGAACTCAAAGACACACTTGGAGGCCATGATCGAGAGAGTTGATTGATGCACATTGAGTCTGTGATCGACCGAGTTTGGAGATGAACTTGGAGGCCGAGATCAAGTGAACTCAGAGATGCACTTGGAGGACGTGATCGAGCGAGTTTGGAGATGCAATTGGAGACCGAGATTGAGTGAACGCAGAGATGCCCTTAGAGGCCGAGAGCGAGTGAACTCAGAGATGCACTTGGAGGCCGTGATCGAGCGAGTTTGGAGATGCACTGTGAGGCCACGATTGAGCGAGTTTGGAGATATGCACTTGGAGTCAGTGTTCTTGCGAGTTTGGAGATGCACTTGGAGGCCATGATCGTGCGAACTTGGAGGCCGTAATCGAGCGAGATTGGACCAGTACTTAGAGGCGGTCGATGGACGGAGCGCCGGGTGCTGAGACTCAATTCATAGGTTAGTTTACTCGCAACCGAGAGAATGTGACACAGTGACTTTAGCTTTGAGCTCTCATGGAGAGCTGTGTGATGGTGGTCGATCATGAAGGGAGGCACACCGGAATCTAAAGCTACATTCAGGGGTCAACTCGTAATCATGAGAATGAAGGGAAGACAAACAATCTTCGGTGGATGCTGTACTAGGTGTATGCTGTACTCAATGTATGTTGTACTCGGTGTATTCTTGTACTCGGTGTATGCTGTACTCGGTGTCAACTCATGATCATGACATGGAGAGATAGACAGGGATGACCTAACTTTGTGTTCTGCGATGATGGTTGAGTTGTGGATGAGAAAGAGAGAGATGGGGGATGAAGATGAGAATGATATGGAGAATACGAGCAGCTATGAGAAATCAGGTGTACGACTTGCCTGAATGGATTTAGAAGACCTCATATCGATGATATTACCCGCCGGATCGGGATTCCTACCTGCCGTATCGTGGATGGTCAATTGACTCGCACACGAAATATTCTAAGTCCCAGTTTCTGATAATGATTTCCCCCATCTCCTCTGATCTCTCTCTTTCTTGTGCTCAACTCTACCATCACCTAAGAACACGAAGTTAAGTCATCCCTGTCTATCTCTCCATGCAATGATCATGAGTTAACGCCGAGTACAGCATACACCGAGTACAGCATACACCGAGTAGAGCATGCTCCGAGTACTGTATACACCAAGTACTGCATACACCGACTACTGCATCATCCCAAGATCTACTGTCTCCCGCCGCCAGCCAGCTCTCATCTCTCGGCGGACCATGATGTATTCAACTCTCTATGTTCCCACGATTACGAGTTAACCAATGAATTGAGTCTCGGCTGCCGTCGCACCTCCCTCCCGAAATACGGCCTCGCGATCGACCACCTCCAAGTACTCCTCCAATCTCGATTGATCATGGACTCCAAGTGCATCTCCAAACTCGCTCCGTCACATCCTCCAAGTGCATCTCTGAGTTCACTCGATCTCGGCCTCCAAGTGCATCTCCAACTCCCTCGATCACTGCGTCAAAGCGCATCTCTCAACTGGCTGGATCCCGGCCTCCAAGTACATCGTTAATGAGCAACGGCGGGTGTACGGAGATACAGGGGTAACGGAGGTGGACTGAGTGATGGGGAGTACATATTCGGGAGACCCCGGGGTAGATAAACATCATCTCATTTTCATCTCATCTGGATCCACGCAATTGCGTGGATTCTCACGGCCAGGTAGTATCATATCTTCTCACTTTCTTCCTAGGCTCCTCGAGCTAGAACCTCCGATTATGCTCAACTACCATCTGTGGCCAGATTGACCGTATGTATATATATAGAGATAC
>Ga0307515_10001264_pt1 | contig 57666 bp, 57 predicted proteins | sample 17_EM_MG_FD_194513 | JGI IMG/M metagenome (GOLD analysis project Ga0307515, IMG submission 194513) | Populus trichocarpa ectomycorrhiza microbial communities from riparian zone in the Pacific Northwest, United States - 17_EM | ecosystem: Host-associated > Plants > Roots > Unclassified | place...
TCGAGAGCCCCTACATCATCCGTGTGGCCATCGCGCTGTTCATGGTCGCCGCCAGCGTGGAAGGCCGCTCGGAAATCCGCAACGCCACGCCCATTCGCCGGGCCCACCCGGGCTTCGTGGAGAACCTGCGCAGCCTGGGCGCGCAGGTGGAATGGACCAGCGAAGAGTGAGTCTCGGAACGCCTCAACAGCAGCGCCCCACCCGCCCGTTGCCACCGTAACGCGCCTCCTGGCGCTCGCGGAAGAATGCCTCGTAGGCCATCACCGGCTGGTCCGGGTGTTCGCGGCGCTGGTGGGCCACATAGGTGTTGTAGTTCGGCACCCCCACCATCAGCCGGGCGGTCTGGCCCAGGTAGCTGCCAACCGATTGGCCCAGGTGCGCGATTTCCTTCAGCATGGCCGCCTCAGGCCCTGGCCAGCGTGGCGCCGGCTTCGCGCGTGGTGGGCTGGCTGGAACGCCGGGCCGCCAGGCAGGCGCGGATGCCGAAGGCCAGCACGCTGATCACCACGAACATGAAGAACACACACAGGCCGGCGTCCAGGTAGTCGTTGAAGACGACACGCTGCATCTGCGCGAGCGACTTGGCCGGGGCCAGCAGGTCGCCCTTGTCCAGCGCGGCCTGGTATTTGCCGGCATGCGCCAGGAAGCCGATCTTCGGGTTCTCGTGGAACACCTTCTGCCAGCCGGCCGTCATGGTGCAGGCCAGCAGCCAGGCCGTGGGCAGGAGCGTCACCCAGGCGAAGCGCTCGCGCTTCATCTTGAACAGCACCACGGTGCCCAGGATCAGCGCCACGCTGGCCAGCATCTGGTTGGAGATGCCGAACAGCGGCCACAGCGTGTTGATGCCGCCCAGCGGATCGACCACGCCCTGGTAGAGGAAGTAACCCCAGGCCGCCACGCACAGGCCGGTGGCCAGGCCGTTGCTGATCCACGAATCGGTGCGCTTGAGCGAGGGCACGAAGCTGCCGAGCAGGTCTTGCAGCATGAAGCGGCCGGCACGGGTGCCTGCGTCCACCGCGGTCAGGATGAACAGCGCCTCGAACAGGATGGCGAAGTGGTACCAGAAGCCCATCATGGCCTTGCCGCCGATCATGTGCGAGAAGATCTGCGCCATGCCGACCGCCAGCGTGGGTGCCCCGCCGGCGCGCGAGATGATGGTGGTCTCGCCCACGTCCCGGGCGGTCTGCAGCAGCATGTCGGGCGTGACGACGAAGCCCCATTGCGAGATCACCTGCGCGGCGCTTTCGGCCGTGGGGCCGAGCACGGCCAGCGGGCTGTTCATGGCGAAGTACACGCCGGGCTCGATGATGGACGCCGCCACCAGCGCCATGATGGCAACGAAGGACTCGACCAGCATCGCGCCGTAGCCGATGAAGCGCGCATGGGATTCGTTTTCCAGCAGCTTGGGCGTGGTGCCCGAGGAGATCAGCGCATGAAAGCCCGACACCGCGCCGCAGGCGATGGTGATGAACAGGAACGGAAACAGGCTGCCCGCCCAGACCGGGCCGCTGCCGTCGACGAAGCGGGTGACGGCCGGCATCTTCAGGTCAGGAGCGATCAGCACGATGCCGATGGCCAGCGCCAGGATCGCGCCGATCTTCAGGAAGGTGGACAAATAGTCGCGCGGCGCCAGCAGCAGCCACACCGGCAGCACCGAGGCGACGAAGCCGTAGCCGATCAGCATCCAGGTGAGCTGCTTGCCGTCGAAGGTGAACAGCGGCGCCCATTCCGCGCTCTGCGCCACCTGGCCGCCCAGCACGATGGACGCGAGCAAAAACACGATGCCGATCACCGACACCTCGCCCACCCGGCCGGGGCGGATGTAGCGGCTGTAGATGCCCATGAACAGCGCCAGCGGAATCGTGGCCGCCACGGTGAACGTGCCCCAGGGGCTGTCGGCCAGCGCCTTGACCACGATCAGCGCCAGCACCGCCAGGATGATCACCATGATCATGAAGGTGCCGAACAAGGCGATCACGCCCGGGATCGGCCCGAGCTCGGACTTGATCAGGTCGCCCAGCGAACGCCCGTCGCGCCGGGTGGAGATGAACAGCACCAAAAAGTCCTGCACCGCCCCGGCGAACACCACACCCGCCAGTATCCACAACATGCCCGGCAGATAACCCATCTGCGCGGCCAGCACCGGGCCGACCAGCGGGCCGGCACCGGCGATGGCCGCGAAATGGTGGCCGAACAACACGTACTTGTTGGTCGGCACATAGTCCAGCCCGTCGTTGTGGCGCATGGCCGGGGTGGTGCGGCTCGCGTCCAGCGACACCACCTTGTTGGCAATGAACAGGCTGTAGTAGCGGTAGGCGATGAGATACACCGACAGGGCCGCAACCACGACCCACAGCGCATTGACGGTTTCGCCCCGGTGCAGGGCAATCGTGGCCAGGGCGCCGGCGCCGCCAAGGGCGATCAGGGCCCACACGCCGTGGCGGGTGAATTTTTGGGTCAGGGTTTGCATGGTCTCTTCGTTTTGGAGGGGTGAACGTGCGAACGGCCAGTATCAAAGCCGGCCCCCCCGCCCGCATCGGTGTGCTTGCAGGACCGGCACTGTATGTTTACGTAATGGTTTTCCCGGCCCTCTCATCGGCCAGAATCGCCACATGGGTGAACAAGGGTTTCAGTTGCGTTTGCGGTCGATGGTGTTGCTGCTGGCGGTCGTACCGCTGGTGCTGGCCATCGTTGCGGTGGTGTGGGTGGTGCGGCAGCAATCCGAGCAACTGGCCGGGGCGCAGATGGCGGCCATGCAGCCCATCCTGCTGCAGGCCCGCAAGGACGAGCTGCAGCATTTCGTACAGGTCGGCCGCCGCGCGGTGACGCACCTCTATGAAAACACCGGACGCGACCCGGCGGCCCGGCGCGAGGCGCTGGAGCTGCTGAGGCGCATGGACTTCGGCAACGACAACTACTTCTTCGTCTACGACCTGCAGGGCAACAGCCTGATGCATCCGCGCCTGGCCGAGCTCGAAGGCCGTCGGCAGTGGGACCTGCGCGACAGCACCGGCGCGCCGATGATCCAGCAGCTGATCCACCAGGCCCAGATGGGCGGCGGTTTTGTCGACTACATGTGGAACCGGCCCTCCACCGGCCGCGAGGAACGCAAGCTCGGTTATGTGGAACTGATGCCCGAATGGGGCTGGGTGATCGGCACCGGCCTGTACCTCGACCACCTGCAGGAAGCCCAGGCGCTCATCACCCGCTCCACCGCGGCAGCGGTGCAGAAAACCCGCAACCAGATCCTCTACATCGCCTCGGCGGCGCTGCTGCTGGTGGCCGCCGGCGGACTGGCGCTGAACCTGTACGAGCAGCGCGCCGCCGATGCCAAGCTGCGCGCCATGGCGCAGAAGGTGGTGCATTCGCAGGAAGACGAACGCTCCCGCGTGGCCCGCGAACTGCACGACGGCATCAGCCAGCTGCTGCTGTCGGTGAAGTTCGTTTGTGAATCGGCGCTGCTGCAGGTGGAGCGCGGCAGCGCGGACGCGCCCCAGACCCTGCGCCACGGCATCGGCCTGGTGCAGGGCGTGATGCGCGACGTGCGGCGCATCTCGCACAACCTGCGCCCCACCCTGCTCGACGACCTGGGCCTGGCCAGCGCACTGGAGCAGACCGCCGAAGAGTTCGGCGCCCGCACCGGCGTCGCCGTCAAGACCCAGGTCGACAGCCTGCCGCGCATTCCCGAGGCGGCGGCCACCGCCATGTTCCGCGTGGCACAGGAAGCGCTGGGCAACGTGGAAAAACACGCCGACGCGCGGCAGGTGTGGCTGCAGCTGCTGCACAGCGACGCCGGCCTGACCCTGCTGCTGCGCGACAACGGCCGCGGCTTCGACATGCCGGCCACGCTGCGCGAGGTGCGTGCCGGCCTGGGCCTGACCAATATGCGCGAACGCATCGAGATGCTGGGCGGCCGCTTTCAGCTGGAATCGGCGCCGGGCGCAACCCAGCTTACAGTCTGGCTTCCCCCCCATGCCCTGAAACCGTGACCTCATCTTCAGCCTCCGCCACATCCTCCACCCGTCCCATCCGGCTGCTGATCGTGGACGACCACCCGGTCGTGCGGCATAGCCTCATCAGCCTGCTGTCCGCCTTCGGCCTGCCGATCGAGGTGGTGGCCGAGGCCCGCAATGCCGAGGAAGCCCTGGTCCACGCCGAACAGAGCCAGCCCGACATCGTGCTGACCGACCTGCAGATGAAACCCACCAGCGGCATCGAGTTGATCCACCAGCTCAGCCGGCGCCAGCCCGGCATTCGTTACGTGGTGTTCACCGCGTCAACCCAAGACGAACACATGCTGCAGGCCTTCGATGCCGGTGCCCAGGGTTTCGTGGTCAAGGAGTCCGAGGCCGCCGAGCTGGTGAAGGCGATCGAGGCCGTGATGGGTGGCGCCACCCACTACCCCGCCGGCCTGAAGCGCGCACTTGACCGGCGCCAGCAGCAGCCCAGCCTGACCGCCCGCGAAACCGAGGTGCTGGCGCTGGTGGCCCAGGGCCTGACCAGCAAGGCCATCGCCCGCGCGCTCGACATCGACCCGCGCACGGTGGACGCGCACCGGGCCAACATCCGCCAGCGCTTCGGGCTCGACAGCAGCGCGGCCTTGCTGCGGTTTGCGCTGGAGACGAGCGCGGGCAAAAAGTAAACTGCTGTTGCGGCGCCCCATGGCCGCACGACTTTCGGGGCCGGCACCGACCTCGGTCCGGCATCGGTCCTACAATCGGAACATGCGCGTCATCCACCTTCTCACCCTTCTTCCGGCCCTTCTGCTCGGCCAGCCATCCGCCTGGGCGCAAACGCCCGATGCCGCCGCACCAGCCAAGGCCGGTTCCCGGCTCGACCAGCGCATCGAACACATCCAGATCGAAGACAAGGACGTGCACATCGACGAGCGGCGCTTCGGCGGCGAAACCCAGAGCATCACCGTGCAGCCTACCAACGGCCTGCCAGCCTACGAAGTCGTGCCGGCCAATGGCGCCCGCAACCGGCCCCTGGGCGAACGCGACGCGGCTCCCGGCAATTCCGGCCAGCGGGTCTGGAAACTATTCAATTTCTGAGTCGATTTTTCCGTCATGGCCGTCTATACCCAAGTCTCTTTGACAGAGGCGCAGGCCTTGCTGCGCCAGCTCGATCTCGGTGAGGCCAGCGCGCTGCGCGGCATCGAGGGCGGCATCGAGAACACCAACTACTTCGTCACCACGCCCCAGGGCGAATACGTGCTCACGCTGTTCGAACGGCTGAGCTTCGAGCAGTTGCCGTTCTACCTGTTCCTGATGAAACACCTGGCGCAGCGCGGCATTCCCGTGCCCGACCCGGTGGCCAACCGCGATGGCGACGTGCTGCACACCATGAAGGACAAGCCCGCCTCGGTGGTGACCCGGCTGGCCGGCAAAAGCGAACTCGCCCCCGGCGTGGCGCACTGCCGCGCCGTCGGCGAAATGCTGGCGCGCATGCACCTGGCCGGCCGCGACTTCAACCGCAGCCAGCCCAATCTGCGCGGCCTGGCCTGGTGGAACGAAACCGTGCCGGTGGTCAAGCCCTACCTCGACCCACCGCAGGCCGCCCTGCTGCAAAGCGAGCTGGCTTTTCAAAACCACATCGCCGAATCGTCCAGCTACGCCGCCCTGCCGCGCGGGCCGGTGCATGCCGACCTGTTCCGCGACAACGTGATGTTCGACCAGCACGGCGACAACCCCGTGCTCACCGGCTTCTTCGACTTCTACTTCGCTGGTGTCGACACCTGGCTGTTCGACCTGGCCGTCTGCCTCAACGACTGGTGCATCGATCTGCAAAGCGGCGCGGCCGACGCCGCGCGCACCGCCGCCTTCCTGCAGGCCTATGCCACGGTGCGGCCTTTGACGGCTGCCGAGCGCCAGTTGCTCCCGGCCATGCTGCGCGCCGGCGCGCTGCGTTTCTGGATCTCGCGCCTGTGGGACTTCTACCTGCCGCGCGAGGCCGCCATGCTCAAGGCCCACGACCCGTCGCATTTCGAACGCGTGCTGCGTGCGCGCGTGGCGCATCCGGTCGACCTGGCGGCCTGCGCATGAAGCTCAACATCGTTCCGGCGCGCACCGGCATCACCTGGGTCAAGTCCGGCATCCAGACCTTTTTCAAGCAGCCGCTGGCGCTGGCCGGCCTGTTCTTCATGTTCATGGCCGCCATGACCATCGCCACCATGCTGCCGCTGCTCGGCAGTGCGCTCGCACTCGGCCTGCTGCCGGCGGCCACGCTCGGGCTGATGGCCGCCACGCAGGAGGCGACCAAGGGCAAGTTCCCCACGCCGTTGATCCTGGTCAGCGCCTTCCGCGCCGGCCAGCAGCGCATGCGCGCCATGCTCACGCTCGGGGCGCTCTACGCGCTGGGCTTCCTGCTGATCATGGGCATCTCGGCCCTGTTCGACGGTGGCAGCTTCGCCCGCATGTACCTGCTCGGCGCACAGATCTCGCGCGAGACCCTGGCCGAACCCGGCTTCCAGGCCGCGATGTGGGTCGGCATGGGCCTGTACCTGCCGCTGTCGCTGATGTTCTGGCATGCGCCGGCCCTGGTGCACTGGCATGGCGTGCCGCCGGTAAAAAGCCTGTTCTTCAGCTTCGTCGCCTGCATGCGCAACTTCGGCGCCTACACCGTGTTCGGCCTGGCCTGGGTCGGTGTGTTCGTGCTAGCCGGCGTGCTGATGACCGCCATCGCCGCGCTGCTCGACTCGCCGCAGCTGGCGGCGGCGGCCATGGTGCCGGTGGCGCTGATCATGGCCACGATGTTCTTCACCTCGATCTTCTTCACCTTCCGCGACAGCTTCGTGGCGGAGCCCACGGATACGCCGGCCATCGACGCGGCCTGAAGGATCAGATCGCTTTCTGGTTCATCCGCAGGGACAGCGCCTCGGCACTCTCCTTGCGTTCGCTGTAGCGGTCTACCAGGTACGGCGACACGTCGCGTGTCAGCAGCGTGAACTTCACCAGCTCTTCCATCACGTCCACCACCCGGTCGTAATAGGCCGAGGGTTTCATGCGGCCGGCCTCGTCGAACTCCATGAAGGCCTTGGCCACCGACGACTGGTTGGGAATGGTCAACATGCGCATCCAGCGGCCCAGCACACGCAGCTGGTTCACCGCGTTGAACGACTGCGAGCCGCCGCTGACCTGCATCACCGCCAGTGTCTTGCCCTGGGTGGGCCGCAGCGCGCCCTGGGTCAGTGGAATCCAGTCGATCTGGGTCTTCATGATGCCGGTCATGGCGCCGTGCCGCTCGGGGCTGCACCAGACCATGCCCTCGCTCCACTGCGCCAGCGCGCGCAATTCATGCACCTTGGCATGGGACTCGGGCGCGTCGTCGGCCAGCGGCAGGCCATGGGGGTCGAAGCTGCGCGTCTCGGCGCCCATCGCGGTCAACAGGCGCGCCGCTTCTTCCGTCAACAGACGGCTGAAGGAGCGTTCGCGCAGCGAGCCGTAGAGCAGCAGGATGCGTGGCGCATGGCGGCTGGGCGTGGCGCTCAGCGCGGCCAGGTCGGGCACCACGAACAGCGCCGGGTCGATGTTGCGCAGATCACGCACGCTTCACCCGCTCACCGTTGGCATCGACGACCTGCTCGCCGTCTTCCTTGATAAACGCGCCCTGCTGCGGGCTCGGCAAGATGTCCAGCACCGCCTCGGACGGGCGGCACAGCCGGACGCCCAACGACGTGACCACGATGGGCCGGTTCATCAGGATCGGGTGGGCCAGCATGGCGTCGATCAGTGCGTCATCGCTGAGGTCAGGGTTATCCAACTGGAGTTCGGCATAAGGCGTGCCCTTTTGCCGCAACACCTCGCGCACCGGCACGCCCATTTGGGCGATGAGAGCGACCAGCGTATCGCGGCCGGGTGGCGTCTTGAGGTACTCGACCACGGTGGGCTCGACGCCCGAATTGCGGATCAGCGCCAGCACGTTGCGCGAGGTGCCGCAGGCTGGGTTGTGGTAGATGGTGATGTCGGTCATAAAGTGCTTTCCACAGGGGGTTCAAAAAGACGGCCCAGTCCCAGTCCGGCCAGGGCGCCTGCACACTGCGCCAATACAAAGCCAGGCGCACTGGCCGGCGCAATACCGGCAAAACTGTCGCTGAGCATGCGGCCCAGCACGGCTGCGGGGTTGGCGAAACTGGTGCTGGCAGTGAACCAGTAGGCCGCGCCGATGTAGCAGGCCACCAGGGCGCTGGCTTTGCCCGCAGGCGCCCGCAAAATAGCAAAGACCAGCCCGGCGGTCGCCACCGCTTCAGCGATCCACTGGCCGTTGCCGGTGCGCAGCTTGTGGCTGGTTTGCAGGATCGGCAGGTCGAACATGGCATGCGCCAGCCAGGCGCCCAGCACCGCTCCGGTCAGCTGGGCAATGATAAAAAGCATGGCCGTGCGGGCGCCACCCGTGTGCGCAAACTGCCCTTTGGACCACATCAGCAATGTGACCAAAGGATTGAAGTGCGCGCCGCTGACCGGCCCCAGGGATTCAATCAGCACATACAGCGCCCACACCGTGGCCAGGGTGTTCGCCAGCAGCGCCACAGCGGTGTTGCCGCCCGCCAGGCGTTCGGCCATCACGCCCGATCCGATCACCGCGCACAGCAGCGCCGCCGTCCCTGCGCCTTCGGCCAGCAACTGCTGTGGCAAGCGGGCTGGAAGCATCGGCCGCCTCACGCCTTGGAGAGCCCGCGGGCCGAGTTATGGGTGCAGAGAGCATCGCTCACCACGCAGGCTTCGCCTTGGCAGCAGTGCTCGGTCAGATAACCAAGTAGTCCGTTCATTTGCTTGAAGTTGGCGCGGTAGATCAGGTTGCGGCCACGCGGCTCACTCGATACCAATCCGGCGTGGGTCAACTCCTTGAGATGGAAGGACAGTGCACTGGGTGCTACTTCGAGTTTTTCCGCTATAGCGCCAGGTGTCAGCCCCTCGGCGCCGGCCACCACCAGCGCCCGGAACGCACGCAGGCGCTGGGCCTGGGCCAATGCGGCAAGGGCACGCACCGCGGTGGATTCATCTGGCAGTTTCTTTTTCATATTTCAATTTTAGTTGAAATATTGAAACAACTAAGCATGCAGGCAACCAGAAAGGCAACGAGACCAGGCAGCACCGATTTTCAAATTACTGTCACACAAGATTCCTAACATTCGCCACGCCAGCGCAACACCTTCAAAACCAGCTTCCCACCGAGAACCCCACGATGTCCGACATGTCCATTCCCTCCCGCCGCCAGATCCTGAAATACCTGGCCAGCGCCCCCGTGCTGCCACTCGGCACCCTGGCCTCGGCCGTTTCCCTGTCGGCTCAGAGCGCTGCCAGCGACGGCGGCAACTTCGTCTCGGCGAGCTTCGGCGGCATGGTCGCGCCCAGCCTGGCCAACCCGGCGGCCATGGCCACCACCTCGGTGGCGTCCACCTTCGACGTGGCCTTCGACAACAACACGGTGAAGAGCTACAAACTCGCCTACCAGCCCTTCTTCATGACCGGCGACATGGTGCCCAACGGCAGCGGCGGCACGGTGCTGGCCGGTGGTTATGTGGACATCAACAACCAGCCCATCATCGACAAGTCGGTGGCCGGCAAGGAACGCCAGTTCTTCTCGGATTCGCCGGACGGCACCTCGCTGCTGACCGTGGCCAAGCCCACCGTGCCGGGCGTCAAGGGCAACACCGTGTTCGCCGTGGTGCAGTTCGAATACACCACGCGCGACCAGGCCGGCAACAACACCTACGGCGTGCTGCCCTCGCCCATCGCCGTGCTCACGCTCGACCAGGACAAGAGCACCGGCAAGCTGAGCCTGGTGAAGTACCACAACGTCGACATGTCCAGCGCCCACGGCCTGTGGATCACCTGCGGCGCGAGCCTGTCGCCCTGGGGCACCCACCTCTCCAGCGAAGAATACGAACCCGACGCGCCTTTCGCCAGCACCAACGCGCAGTTCAAGGCCTACAGCAAGAACGTGTTCGGCAGCGAGACCGCGGCCAACCCCTACCACTACGGCCACCTGCCCGAGATCAGCGTGAACCCCGACGGCACCGGCACGGTGAAGAAGCACTACTGCCTGGGCCGCATCTCGCACGAGCTGGTACAGGTGATGCCCGACAACCGCACCCTGCTGATGGGCGACGACTACACCAACGGCGGCCTGTTCGTGTTCGTGGCCGACAAGGAAAAAGACCTGACCGCCGGCACGCTGTACGTGGCCAAACTCGGTGCGGGCTTCTCGGTCGACCCGGCCGCCGCCGGCGCACCCATCACCTGGATCAAGCTCGGCCATGCCACCAGTGCCGAGATCGAGAACCTGGCCAACACCCTGAAGCCGGCCGACATCATGGCCGTGTCGAAGACCGATCCGCTCGATGCCACCTACACCAAGATCTACGTGGACGGCGCGGCCAACTGGGTCAAGCTCAAGCCCGGCATGGAGAAGGCCGCGGCCTTCCTGGAGACCCACCGCTACGCCAACCTCATGGGCGCGAGCATGGGCTTTACCAAGCTCGAAGGCACCACCGTCAACATCAAGGACAAGATCGCCTACTCCGCGCTGCAGAACATCCAGAGCTCCATGGTGCGCGGCAACGCGGCCTGGAACGCGGCCCACAACATCACGGTCGAAAAAACCATCAATGCCGGCGGCGTGTTCGCGCACAACCTGGCCGGCGGCCAGAAGGACACCGCCGGCGCCAGCATCGCCAGCGAATGGATGCCGGTGCAGACCCGGGCCTTCATCATCGGCGAAGACATCGCCGCCGACGAACTGGGCAACCTGGCCAACCCGGACAAGGTGGCCAACCCCGACAACCTGAAGTTCTCGGAGAAGCTGCGCACGCTCTTCATCGGCGAAGACAGCGGCTTCCACGTCAACAACTTCCTGTGGGCCTACAACGTCGACACCAAGAAGCTCTCGCGCATCATGTCGATCCCCGCCGGCGGCGAATCCACCGGCCTGCATGCGGTGGACGAAATCAACGGCTGGACCTACATCATGAGCAACTTCCAGCATGCCGGCGACTGGAGCGGCTCGCTGCACAGCAAGGTGCAGGCCACGCTCGACCCGCTGATCCGCGCCAACTACAAGGACCGCTTCGGCGCATCGGTGGGTTACCTCACCGCGGACCTGACGTCGATGAAGCTGAGCGCCTGACGCGACAAGCTCACATCTCCAAAGGGCGGCCGATTGGCCGCCCTTTTTTATTGGAACGGCATCGATAACGACGGGTTATCGCGCCGGCTTGCGTGAGATCTCCTCAACCCAAAGACCGCTCCATAGACTTCATCCGTCCCTTGGCCCCGAGCCGAGGTTCAAGCCTGCGCATGGATGACAAGGCGCTGACCGCCAAAGCCACGGCATCAGGCCGTGCATCAAAAACAACCCATAAAGGAGACACCGATGAAGCCGTACAGATACCTGCTTTTAACCATCATTTCAGTGCTCGCACTGCTGTGCACCGCCTGCGGTGGTGGCGGAGGCCAGGCCACCACGCTGTCCATCGTGACACCCACCGCCAGTTGCGCCAGCCTGGCCTCGGTTGACCTGACCGACATCGGCGGCGCCGGCAGCAGCATCACCTCGGCCACCGAAGGCAGCTCGACCATCAACGGCACGGCCATCAAGTTCTGCACCGTCGAAGGCACGCTCGCCCCGGCCGTCGGCTTCCGCGTACGCCTGCCCATCAGCACCTGGGCCCAGCGCACCCTCGACATCGGCTGCGGCGGCCTGTGCGGCAGCATCAGCAGCGCGGTCGAGCCCGGCACCTCCTACGGCTGCCCGCTGGTGCAGTCCGGCGCCTTCGTGCTGACCTCCACCAACATGGGCCACACCGGCTCGGAAGCCAACTGGACCCAGGATTCGCAGCGGCGGGTGGACTTCGCCTACCGCGGCGTGCACGTGAGCGCGATGGCGGCGCGCAAGCTGACCAAGGCCTACTACGGACAGAGCCAGAAGGAAGCCTATTTCGTGGGCTGCTCGGATGGCGGCCGCGAAGCCCTGATGGCGGCGCAGCGTTATCCGGAAGACTACAACGGCATCATTGCCGGCGCGCCGGCCTTCATCTTCCAGGTGCAGAACACCTTGCACCATGGCTGGCTGGCCCGCTCCAACCGCGACACCGGCCTGTCCACCGGCAGCATCGTGCTGCGCCCCAGCAAGGCAGCCGTGCTGCACAAGGCCGTGGTGGCCGCCTGCGACGCGCTCGACGGTGTGACCGATGGCTTGCTCAGCGACCCGCGGCTGTGCAGCTTCAACCCGGCCACCATCCAGTGCGCGGACGGCGCCAGCGACACCAGCAGTTGCCTCACCGCCGCTGAAGTCACGACCGCCACCAAGTTCTATAGCGGCCCTCGTGACCCTTCCACGAACCGACGCATCCTGGTCGGTGGCCCGCAGTATGGCTCCGAACTGAACTGGGCCGGCGTCTTCGTGCCCGCCTCCGATACGGCAACAAGCTTGTTCAGCGACAACATCGTCAGTGGCGCCCGCTACCAGATCTTCACCGACACGACGCCACCGACGATGGACGAGTTCGAGTTCACCGAAGCGTTCTACAGCAAGCTGCGCCCTCGCCACCCGCTGAACGACTCGACGAACCCCGATCTGTCGGCCTTCCAGAACGCCGGCGGCAAACTGATCCTGTGGCACGGCTGGGCGGACCAGCACATCTCGCCGATCAACACCGTCGCCTACTACGAGGCCATCCAGAAGACCATGGGCCAGGACAACCTGGACGCATTCGTCCGCCTCTACCTCGCCCCCGGCGTGGCGCACTGCGGCAGCGGCGAAGGCAACCCCAACATGGACTTGGTGACGGCACTGGTCAACTGGGTCGAAAAGCGCTCGGCACCGGACGCGGTGGCCACCTACCGCACCGACTCCGCCGGTACGGTGACTGCCTCCAGGCCGATGTACCCCTACCCCGCATTGCCCCAGTACAACGGCACGGGCGACGTGAACGCGGCCTCCAGCTTCAGCCGTGGCTCGGCGCGCTACACCAAGACAACGCCGGATTGGGCTGGCATCGACTTCTTCACTCCGTACCTGGCCACGGCCATGTAGTGCCGGTGGTGGTGGGCAGCGCCTGCGGGATGCGGGCGCCGTCTTTCTGCACCAACTCAATGCCCGGCATGCCAAGCCGCAGGCTACAGCCCGCCGCGCATGCACCAGCCTAAGGCAAAGCATCACATTTGGGCATTTGCCCATTTGGTCAAACTGGCACAGACGTTGCATACCTCGGGCTCCTCGGCGCGGCTGCGTGCCGGCCCCCAAGGATCATCGCCATGACGCTGCTGTCCGTACCGATCATCGACCTCGCACCTTATTTCTCGGGCACGCCCGAGAGCCGGACCGCGCTGGCGCGCCAGGTCGACGAGGCCTGCCGCGGCATCGGCTTCCTGGTCATCACCCACCACGGCATCTCGCCCGAACTTATTGCGCGGGTTTCGGCGCTGTCGCGCGAATTCTTTGCGCTGCCACTGGCCGAGAAACGCAAGGTCGACCGGCCGCGTGAAGATGCGGTGCGCGGCTACAGCGCGGTCGGCGAAGAAGGCCTGTCGTACAGCCTGGAAGAAGCCGCGCCCGGCGACCTGAAGGAGTCGTTTTCGATCGGCCCCTCGGGCGTGCCCGACGACGACTACCACCGCGGCCCGGCGGCCGGCCCGCATTTCGAGCCCAACAGCTGGCCGCCGATCCCGGGCTTCCGTGAAGCCTATGAGGCCTACTTCGAGGCGATGAGCGAGCTCTCATGCGCCCTGATGCGCATCTTCGCGCTGAGCCTTGAACTGCCGGAACACTTCTTCGACGACAAGATCGACAAACACATCAGCATGTTCCGCGTGCTGAGTTACCCGCCGCAAAAAGAGGCGCCGCTGCCCGGCCAACTGCGCGCCGGCGCACACAGCGACTACGGCAGCCTCACCATCGTGCTGCCCGACGACAAGGGCCTGCAGGTTTTCAACAAGGCAGGCCAGTGGGTGGACGTGCCGCAGGTCGAAGGCGGCCTGGTCGTCAACATCGCCGACCTGATGATGCAGTGGACCAACGACCAATGGGTGTCGACGCTGCACCGCGTGGTCAACCCGCCCTTCGAGGTGGCCGGCACCAACCGGCGCCAGTCGCTGGTGTTCTTCCACCAGCCCAACTACGACGCCATGGTCGAATGCCTGCCGAGCTGCCTCGCACCCGGCGAACAGCCCAAGTACGCACCGATCTCCTCCGGCGACCACCTGACCTCCAAGTTCGTCAAGCAGACGACCTTTGGCGGCACCAAGGCGACGGCCTAGACATGGCGCCGTGCTCATTCGTGCTTTGTTTGGGGGGCACAACAACAGCAGCGCGTCCTCGTGTGCAGGGCATCGGGTGGTCCCTGCAGCGAAGTAAAGGAGGAGCCGAAGGCGGGGGACATGAGCGGAAGGGACCACCCGGTGCCCTGCACACGCGCCCCACCCCAAGCGCCCAAAACATCGGCAACACAATCAGCCACGCACAATGAGCAACTGACATGGCCCACCTCTCCTACGTCAACGTCTTCGCGAAAGACGTGGTCGCGCTCAGCGGCTTCTACCAACGCGTATTCGGCTTCACCGAGATCGAGGCCATCCGCTCGCCGATCTTCCGCGGCCTCGACACCGGCAAGTCCAGCCTCGGCTTCAACGCCCTCGAAGCCTACGATCTGCTGCAGCTCTCGGAATTTTCCGACACGCGCGGCATCAAATTCCTGCTGAACATCGACGTCGACAGCCAGGACGAAGTCGACCGCATGGTGCCCGTGGCGGTGGATGCGGGCGCGACGCTGGTCAAGGCGCCCTATGTCACCTACTATCACTGGTACCAGTCGGTGCTGCTCGACCCCGAAGGCAATGTGTTTCGCATCAACTTCATGATGTGACGGCACACCGCTTCGATCGCCGCCCCGGCCTGCCGGACGTGCAAGGCTTCTCCTCTGTTCCATCCCTGTTTTCACAACGAAAGGTCGTTTTCATGTTGCGTCAATCGATGATCGGCTCCGCCGCGGCGCTGGTGGTGTGTGCGGTGCTTGCCGGCCCGGCACTGGCCGATGGCTTCACACTCAAGGGCGAGCCCAAGATCGCCATGCTCTACTTCGGCCCCAAGAACGACGGCGGCTGGACACAGGCCTTCGACGAGGCCCGCCTCAAGGTCGAAGCGGCACTCGGCAAGAAGATCCAGTTCGTCGAGAACGTGCCGGAAGACGCCTCGGCCATCAAGCCCGCGGCCGAACGCTTCATCTCGCGCGGCGCCAACATCGTCATCGGCACGGCCTTCGGTTATTCCGACACCTTCAAGGAACTCGCGGCCAAGTACCCCGACGTCGCCTTCCTCAACGGCTCGGGCACCACCAACGGCAGCAACCTGGAGGCCTTCTACGGCCGCACCTATGAGAGCCAGTACCTTTGCGGCATGGCCGCCGGCGCGGCCTCCAAGAGCGGCAAGCTCGGCTTCGTCGCGGCCAACCCCTTCGGCGTGGTGAACTGGACCGTCAACGCCTTCGCGCTCGGCGCGCAGAAGATGAACCCGAACGCCACGGTGAACGTGATCTACACCGGTGCCTGGAACGACCCGGTGAAGGAACGCGCCGCCGCCATGGCGCTGATCGACCAGGGCGCCGACGTGATCGGCCAGCACGTCGACTCGCCCACGCCGCAGATCGTGGCACAAGAGCGCGGCGTGTACGGCACCGGCCACCACCGCGACCTGCGCCAGTTCGCCCCCAAGGCCACGCTGTGTTCCTCGGTCTGGGTCTGGGACAAGTTCCTCACGCCCGAGCTCCAGAAGATCATGGCCGGCAACTGGAAGCCCGCCCCCTACGGCGCCTTCATCGAAATGAAGGACGGCGGCACCGACATCGCCGGCTTCGGCGCGGGCGTGCCCAAGGACAAGGCCGCGCTCATCACCGCCGAACGCGACGCCATCATCAAAGGCAAGCAGGTCTATGCCGGCCCGCTGAAAGACCGCGACGGCAAGGAACGCGTGGCCGCCGGCGCGGTGCTGTCGGACGCCGACCTGTGGAAGATGGACTGGTACGTCAAAGGCGTGGTCACGCAGAAGTAGGCACAGGCCAGGCACGAACAGACCGCATGGCGACCGCGCTCCAGCTCACCGGCATCACCAAGTCCTTCGACGGCTTCAAGGCCTTGAGCGAGGCGGACTTCAGCGCGGGCTGGGGCGAGGTGCATGCGCTGCTTGGCGAGAACGGCGCGGGCAAGTCTTCGCTGATGAACATCGCCGCCGGCCTGTATGCGCCGGAAGCCGGCCAGATGTCGGTCGACGACAACCCGGTGCAGCTCGGCGGGCCGCGCGACGCGGCGCGCCACCACATCGGCATGGTGCACCAGCATTTCAAGCTGGTGAAACCCTTCACCGTGGCCGAGAACATCATGCTCGGCCATCCGCTGGCCTCGGGCGAAGGCAGCCACCGCCGGCGGCTGGCCCAGCTGGAGGCGCAGATCCGCTCCAAGGCCCGGGAACTGGGCTTCGACATCGACCCGCGCCAGCGCACCGAACAGCTGTCGATCGCCGAGCAGCAGCGCGTGGAAATCCTCAAGGTGCTGCTGGCCGGCGCACGCATCCTGATCCTGGACGAACCGACCGCCGTGCTCACCGACAGCGAGGCCGAACGCCTGCTCTCCACCGTGCACGCGCTGGCGCGCAGCGGCGCGGCCGTGATCCTGGTCACGCACAAGATGGCCGACGTCATGACCTATGCCGACCGCGTCACGGTGATGCGCGGCGGGCGCACCATCAAGACCGTCGACCCGAAACAGGTGGCGGTGGCCGAGCTGGTGCAGCTCACCGTGGGCGACTCGGTCGCGGCGCCGGTGCGCGGGCGCAGCCCGGCGGGCGAGCCACGGCTGCGCGTGCGCGGCCTGCGCACACCTGGCACCGGTGGCACCGGTGGTCGTCGCGCGCTAGACGGTGTCGACCTCACACTGCATGCGGGCGAAATCTATGGCCTCGCCGGCGTCGGCGGCAACGGCCAGAGCGAGCTGGCCGCGGCGCTGATGGGCCTTACCGAACAACTCGAAGGCGAACTGGTGCTGGAAGGCTTCGGTGATCTCGCGAAGGCCTCGAACGCCGAACGCCGCGCGCTGCAGTTCGCGGCGATCCCGGCCGACCGCTACGGCATCGCGCTCGCCGGGGCACTGTCGGTGGCCGAAAACTTCGGCATCGGCCAGGTGCACGACGGCCGCTATGGTCCGGCCTGGCGGCTCGACAGCCGGCGCATGCAGGAAGACGCGCGCGCCGCGGTCGCGCAGTTCGACGTGCAGGGCGTGCGCAGCCTCGACCAGAAGGCCGCGCTGCTCTCCGGCGGCAACGCGCAAAAGCTGGTGCTGGCGCGCGAGTTCGGCCGCGTGCCACGCATCGTGCTGGCGCACAGCCCGAGCCGCGGCCTCGACGTGCGCGCCAGCGCCGAGGTGCATGCGCGCCTGCTGGCCGCGCGCGACGCGGGGGCGGCGGTGCTGCTGATCAGCGAAGATCTCGACGAGGTACTGGCGCTGGCCGACCGCGTGGGTGTGATGACACGCGGGCGCATCGTCGCCGAATTCGAACAACCGGCCGACCGCCAGGCCATCGGCCAGGCCATGGTCCACGAGTGATGACCCCAGAAAAAGAAGTGATGGAGATTTCCTTGCCACCTTCCCCCGCCGCACCGGCACCGCGCGCACCCCTGGCCAGCCGCCGCTACGCGCTCGAAGTGCGCCAGCAGATGGCCTGGCCGCGGCAGGCGCTGATCCTGGCGGTCTCGCTGGCGATCGGCTTCGGCATCTCGGCGGCGATCCTGGTGGCGGCCGGCGTGCCGGCGGGCGAGCTGCTCAACGAGTTCGTGCTGCAGACCCTGTTCGACCGGCAAAGCCTGCAAGCCGTGTTGTTCCAGGCCGCGCCGATGATCCTCGTGGGCCTGGGCGCGGCAATGGCCTTTCGTGCGCGTTTCTGGAACCTCGGGCTCGAAGGCCAGATGATCTGGGGCGCGATCGGCGCCACGGCCGTCTCCTTCTTCGACGTCGGCCCGCACGCGCTGCGCCTGCCGCTGATGCTGTGCATGGCCATCACCTTCGGCCTCGTGTGGGCTCTGGCACCGGTGCTGCTCAAGCTGCGGCTGGGGGTGAACGAAATCATCTCCTCGCTGATGCTCAACTACATCGCGGGCAACTTCCTGCTGCACCTGGTCTATGGCCCCTGGAAGGACCCCAAGGACGCGTTCCCCTATTCGCCGCAGTTCCGCGGCTTCGAGCGGCTGCCCGAATGGTTCGGCAGCACCGGGCCGACCGCCATCGCGCTCGCGCTGGCCGTGACCCTGCTGGCCTGGTGGTTCGTCGGCATCAGCCGCGCCGGCCTGTACCTGCGCTTCGTCGACGCCAACCCGCGCATGGCGCATGCGGTGGGCGTGCCGGTGCGCCGCATGGTGTTGTCGGCCGTGCTGCTGTCGGGTGCGCTGTCGGGCATCGCCGGCTTCGTGGTGGTGGCCGGGCAGGAGGGGCGGCTGACCCAGGCCTTCTACACGGGCTACGGCGTCTCGGGCATCCTGATCGCCTTCCTCGCGCGCAACAACCCGCTGGCCGCCACCGTGGTGGCGCTGCTGGTGGCCGCGCTCTTCGTGGCCGGCCGCAACCTGCAGGTCTTCTACCAGATCCCTTTTTCGATGGTGCAGCTGATCCAGGCCATCGTCGTGATCTGCGTGGCCTCTTCCGACTTCTTCATCCGCCACCGCATCCGCCCGGTGGTGGGCAAGGCCGGCTGATGGACGTGTTCGCCATCGCCAGCAACTGGCTCGGCAACGCGCCGGACTTCGCCGTGCCCTATGCGCTGGCCGCGCTCGGCCTGATCCTTACCGAACGCTCGGGCGTGCTGGCGCTGGGTGCCGAGGGGTTGATGCTGGTGGGCGCGCTGGTCGGCATCGGGGCCCAGCTGAGCTTCGGGGATCCGAGCCTTTCGCTGCTGCTGGCCATGCTGGCCGCCAGCCTGGTGTCCGTGCTGTTCGCGGTGATGGTGATCCTGCTGCGCGTGAACCAGGTCATCGCCGGCCTCGCGCTGGTGTTCTTCTGCCAGGGGCTTACCGGCCTGCTGGGCACGCTGCTGGGCTGGACCAACCGCGCGGTGGAAAGCTTCGCCGCCATTCCGCTCGGGCCACTGGCCACGCTGCCGTTGGTCGGCCGGTTGTTCGCGCAGAACCTGGTGGTCTATCTCACGCTGCCCATCTTCATCGCCGTGGTCTGGTACCTCACCCGCACCAGCGCCGGCCTGCGCCTGCGCGCCGTCGGCGAGAACCCGCAGGCCGCCGATGCCGCCGGCATCAGCGTGACGGCCTGGCGCTTCGCCGCGGTGCTGGCCGGCGCCGCGCTGGTCGGCCTGGCAGGGGCCTACATCTCGCTCGTGAGCACCAAGCTCTGGATCGCCGGCATGACCGGCGGGCGCGGCTGGATCGCGGTCGGCCTGGTGATCTTCGCGCGCTGGTCACCCTGGAAGGCGCTGGCCGGTGCCGTGCTGTTCGGCTGCATCGAAGCGCTGATCCCGCAGCTGGCCGCCGCCGGCGTACAGTTGCCGCAGTACTTCGTGCTGATGACGCCTTATGCCGTGACACTGGCCGTGATGGTCTGGGTCGCGCTGACGCGGCGCGGCCGCGACGACGAGCCCGGCGCGCTGGGCCAACCCTATCTCCGGGAGGAAAGAAAATAATGCGCAGCTTCGTCTACGAGCAGGCCCGCGACATCGACGCCAGCCAGTTTGCCGACTACCTCGACCCGCACAGCACGGCGGTGATCTCGATCGACATGCACCGCGGCCACCTCGACGACTCGCCCGACTGCCCCTGCCCCGCACCGCGCGCCCGCGAACTGGTCGCGCCGATCGATGCCTTCCACGACACGGCGCGCGCGCTGGGCGTGCGCATCGTGCACGTCAAATCGGTGCTGCGCGCGGACGGCGCGGACGACCTCGGCGGCATTCCGGCGGCCTGGCGCCGCACCTTCCCGCTGCACGTGGGCGAGATCCCGAACGCCGACGCCCATGCGCTCGAAGGCTCCCCCTGGACCGAGTGGGTCACCCGCGTCGAACCCGGTGACCTGCGCGTGGAAAACAAGCGCCGCCTGTCGGCCTTCTACCCGACCGACCTGGACTTCCTGCTGCGCAACCAGCGCATCACCACCGTGGTGCTCGATGGCGGTTTTTCTGACTGCTGCGTGCTCAACACCGCCTTCGACGCCAACAACCACAACTACCGCGTGATCGTGCTGCGCGACCTGGTGCGCGGCACCGACCCCCAACTCGAAGCCGCGGCCATGAGCATGGTGTCGCTGCACCTCGGGCTGGTCATGGAGTCGCGGGACCTGCTGGCGCAATGGCGCGGCGCGGGGAATACGGCCAGTGCCTGTCCTTCGCGATAGGCTGGTTTCGGGCTATCTACTTGGCCAGCTGCAATAGGTTGGTACTCAGCAATACCTGAGCGTACTCGCCGCTCAGATTGGCCAATGCCACACGGTGTATGTCTTCAGCAGAACGCGGCTTGCCATCGATGTCTGGCCGGTCATATGTGTAGCAAGCATCGGCTACAACCTTGCAGTCAAAACCCAGGCATGCCGCACTGCGTACGCTGGCTTCAACGGACATATTCGTGCTCACGCCGACAAACACCAGGGAGCGGATGCTTCGTTGATGCAGCCAGCGTTCCAGACCGCTTTGGGCAAACGCATCCGTGACATGCTTGTCCACCACATGTTCGGACGCCCGCGGAGCCACTTGCTCCTGAAACTCAGCACCCGACTGACCAGGCCAAAAGGGAGAACCCGGTGTGCGCGACAGATGGCGTACATGAACAACGGGTTGACCGCGTTCGCGCCAGTTGTGCAGAAGTTGCCCGATATGCGACTCAGCTTCAGGGTTGTTGCGCGGACCGGCATTGGCCATGCCCTTCTGCATATCCACAATGATGAGTGCCGTGGGCTCGTCTGAGAAAGTCATTGCATGTACCCGGCCAACAAGGCCCGCTCCCAGTCGAGACAACCTCGCAAGCGTGCAAGTTCAGCCATTGGCTGATGGGGATAGGGGACGGTGAACATTTCTGCGGTCCAGCCTGACAGGCCGCGCTCGACGATGGCATAGCGCGCATCTGGTGATCCTGACTCGATCACATGCGGGTGAGGGTAGTCGTCCTCATAGGCCTGCAAGCCGACACTGCCTGGGTTAACGATCAGGCCGCCGCGGACCGTGCGCACGCTACGAGCCACGTGTGTATGGCCGCACAGGATGAGTTCTACATGGCACCCACCCAGTCGCTGCTCGACCTCTGCTGCAGTAGCGGGACGTTCGGCAGTTTGCAGCAGCGTTAGGTTATCAGTGCCCGGCGCACCATGGCAGAGCAGCACCTGTTCGTTGAAATTCTGGGTATGGCTCAGGCCACCCATCCAGTCCAATTCCGGTTGGCCTAACTCCGAGCGGGCAAAACGATCTGAGAAGCTGGCACGCGGACTCAACTGCAAAACCTGTCGCTCATGGTTGCCTGCCAGATGCACCCAATCCTGGGCCATCAGATACTGGGCCGTTTCGCGCGGCAACAAGGGGCCGGACAGACTGTCGCCCAAGTTGACTACCGCGTCCACACCACGATTCTTGAAGTCGGCAACAACAGCTTGCAGGGCCGCCAAGTTGCCATGGATATCGGAAAGAACGGCAATGCGCATAGGCCGCCATGTTAGCTGGAACGGCTGGATGCCGTAGGCGTGCCATTCGAACTGCAGCCGCCTTCAACAGAAGGCGCCTCAAGCGTATTGCGCAAGGCCGAGGGACCAATTCTCTTTCGCGACCTCGACAAGACTCACGAACACGTCCTCCGCCCGGGCAGCGCCTGACCATCGGCATCAGTGGCCCTGTTGCAGGGCCGGAGCTCCCCGCGCTGATTGCGCGCATGAACGCACAAGACCCGCAGCTGTTGATCGAAATCCGGATCGGATCGTCGGGCGACCTGCTTCGAAGCTTCGACCGGCGGGAACTCGACACGGTGATCGTCCGGTTGCATGCCGGGCGGAGCGACGGGGAACGGCTTGCCGAGGAAAGCTTCGGCTGGTTCGCAGCGCCAGGCTGGCGGCGTCGCAGCGGTCGCGGCCGCCGTCATGGCCGGGCTGGGTGTTGCTGCATTGGCGCCGCGCATGTTGCCCTTTGGCGCCGTTGACGCCAACCCAAAGCTCGGGCTTCCCGAAATTCCGCGCTTGCCAATTCTGCTGCACTCCAGGGTCAAGGGCGGCCGGCCGCGCGATGCACTGGCAGCGCTTTCGGCCGCCTTCAGGAGTGCGGTGCGAGGCTGACGACAAGCCATACCGCTGTTAGAGAAAGTGACATGCAGACCCCGCCATGCTCAGCTGTCGCATCCGCCTCCTGTCTCGACACATCTACCCGTCGAACCGATGCCGCCGCATCGCGCGCCATAACGCGAGGTCGTAGGTGATCTTCAGCAGGCCGCAGGTGATGAGCGGTGCCGATATCCACCCGGCCGCGAACAGCATGCCGCTCAGCGTCGGGCTGATGGCCGCGGCCAGGCTGCGTGGCACGGCGGTGAAGCTTGCCGCCGCACTGCGTTCCGCCGGTGTGACCACGGCCATCACGTAGGCCGTGCGCGTCGGCACGTCCATCGACGACAAGGCACTGCGCACCATCAGCAAGCCCAGCGCGATCGGCAGGCTGGGCGCCAGCGCCGCCAACACCAGGCAGACATTGGCCGGCAGGTGCGTGAAGACCATGGTGTTCAGCAGCCCGATGCGCCGTGCCACCAGCGGCGCCGCCAGCTGCGATGCCGCGCCGAGCAGGCCGGTCCAGAAGAAGAACACGCCCGCCTGGGTCAGCGAGAAGCCGAACCGCTCCAGCAGCCACAGCGACATCAGCGCGTTGACCGTCAGCCCGCCCGCGAAGGCGTCGACGCTGAAGAGCGCCGCCAACCTCACCACGATGCCGCGCGAGGGGCCGAGTGGCGTGGGTGGCGTGGGTGGCGTGGGCAGGCTGCCTGCCTCGCCGCCCTTTGCCTGGTCCGCAGGGTCCGGCAGATGCCGGTAGAGCCAAAAAACGCCCAGCCCGATCGCGGCATACACCACGAACATGCCGCGCAGCGCGACGAGGCGTTCGACCCCGTTGTGTCGTACCAGCCAGTCCGGCACGGCGGCGGCCAGCGCACCCAGCGCGGCACACAGTGCGCCGGCCAGGCTGTAGCGGGCAAACAGCGCGGTTCGCGCATGCCCCTGGGCGGCTCCGGCCAGGCGGGCGTGCTCCAGGGGAAGGAACACGCTCACGTCGCCCGAGCTGGGGTTCAGGGTGCCCACCAGCGCCACGATCAACAGCGGCCAGAACGACGACAGGCCCGCAAAGCCCAGGCCCGTGGCGGTCATCAGCAAGGCGGCAGCGCGCAGCAGCCGCCCACCGGGAAAACGGTGCCCCCAGGCGCCGACCGCGAGCGTGGCCAATGCGGAACCCAGCATCGTCGCCGTGCTCACGATGCCCACCTCCAGCGTACCCAGCCCGATCGACAGCAGATAGGCCGGCAGCAGCACCGCCATGTACCCGTCGCCAAAGGCACGCAGCGCGCGGGCGACGAGCAAGGGCAAGGCGCCGGGGTCGACACCGGCGGGCAGCAGGCGCGCTAAACCAAGGCGTCCAAGACGCGGTCGAGGGGCAGGAGTGTTGTTCATCGTTTTCCGTAGGCTTGCAATTTATTTTGTAGATATAGTGACATACATGTATTATCCTCTACATGTCACATTCCAATACCCCCGACGACACCAGCGAGTGGTTATTGCTCGTCGTTTCCTTGCCCACACAGGGCGCGACGGCACGCATGCGCATCTGGAGAGCCCTCAAGGCCATGGGGTGCGCCGCGTTGCGTGATGGCGCCTATTTGCTGCCCGCTCGCGTAGCGCACCGCGATGCCCTGCAGGAACTGGCCGATGAATGCACGCGTGAAGGTGGCAGCGCCTGGCTCATGGCGACCGCGCCGGCCAACCCCGCCGATGCCGGCGCCTACCCACAGCTCTTCGACCGGAGCGCGGACCACGCCGCACTCGTCAAGGCCTGGAAGGAGGCGGCAGGCTCCCTGCCTTCGCTCAGCGCCGCCGAGTTGACACGCCTGCAGAAGAAACTGCGGCGCGACCACGAAGCGCTGGTCGCGACCGACTTCTTCCCCGGCGAGGCAAGCCTTGAAGCCGAAGCGGCGTGGGCCGACTTCAATCAACGGATCAACCGCGCGCTGTCCCCCGACGAACCACACGAAACCGAGGGCCGGATTCCACGCCTGAACCTGGCCGACTACCAGGGCCGCCTATGGGCGACACGCCGGCGCCTGTGGGTCGACCGGGCGGCGAGCGCCTGGCTGATTCGCCGCTTCATCGATCCAGGCGCGCAGTTCCAGTGGCTCGCCAAGGCCAGCGACTGCCCGCGCAAGGCCCTGGGTTTCGACTTCGACGGCGCGGCCTTCACCCACGTCGGAGAACGGGTCACCTTCGAAACCCTGATGGCGAGCTTCGGACTGGAGGATGACGCAGCGCTGATGCGCCTGGGCGCGATGGTGCACTCACTCGACATGGGGGGCAGCCCCGTGGCCGAAGCCGCCGGATTCGAAGCCATGCTCGCCGGCGCGCGCGAACGCCTGCCCGACGACGATGCCCTGTTCGCCGAGATCGGTGGCGTGCTGGACTCGCTGTACGCACACTTCGCGCGCGACAGCGCACGGACGAAGGCTTGAATCTGCCAGGACTGCTGCGCTGCCCCTTGCCTTGACGACTCCCCCTGAAACCCCACGCCGAAAGAGAACCCCATGGACCTGCAACTCAAGCCCCTGTCGCTCGACCTGAACCGCCTCGACGGACTGTCGCCCAAGCTCGTCGCGAGCCACCACGAAAACAACTACACCGGCGCCGTGAAGCGCCTGAAAGCCATCCGCGCTCAGCTCGGTGAACTCGACTGGAGCACCGCGCCGGGCTTCCTGGTCAACGGCCTGAAGCGCGAAGAACTGGTCGCCGCCAATTCAGCGGTCCTGCATGAACTGTATTTTGATGCGCTCGGCGGCGACGGTGTGCTGCCGTCCTGCGGACTCTCGGTCGCGTTGACGCGTGACTTCGGCTCGGTGGCGCACTGGCAGGCCGAGTTCACGGCGCTGGCCAAGGCCATGGGTGGCGGCTCGGGCTGGGCGGTACTGGCCTGGTCGGCGCGTGAAGGCCGGCTCGTCAACCACTGGGCCGCAGACCATACGAACCTGCTGGCCGGCGCCACGCCCGTGCTCGCGCTCGACATGTACGAACACGCCTACCACATGGATTTCGGCGCCAGGGCGGCAGCCTATGTGGATGCCTTCATGAAGAACATCCGCTGGGACGCGGTGTACCGCCGTTATGGCGCGGCGGTGGCTGGCGATGCGGTGCCGCTTGGCGTCGGGATCGATGCGATGGGCAGCGGCACGCCTCAAGTCATCGACGTGCGACGCGCGGAAGACTTCGCCGCCGCAAGCGACATGCTGGCGGGCGCCACCTGGCACGACCCCTCGCAGGTCGGTCAGTGGAGCAAGGCGGTCGACGCGACGCAGCCGGTGTTCGTGTATTGCCTCAAGGGGCTCGACATCGGGCGCTCGACCGCCTTGTCGCTGCGCGCGCGCGGCTTCGATGTCCGCTTCCTCACTGGTGGGATCGAAGCGTGGCGGGCGGCTGGCAAGCCACTGCAAGCCAAGGGAGCCGCCTCATGAAATGGGGGCCCATGAACATTCATCCGCCAGCACCAACTCGGTGACCAGCCCGGTGCTCACCTGCGCAGCCTCAGCGCATTGCCGATGACACTCACCGACGACAGCGCCATCGCCGCCGCCGCAACGACGGGCGACAGCAACAGGCCGAAGAACGGGTAGAGCACGCCGGCCGCGAGCGGGATGCCGGCCACGTTGTACGCGAAGCTCAGCACCAGGTTTTGCCTGATGTTGCGCATGGTGGCGTGCGACAGTGTTCTGGCGCGCACGATGCCCATCAGGTCGCCCTTGAGCAGGGTGATGCCGGCGCTTTCCATCGCCACGTCCGTGCCTGTGCCCATGGCAATGCCCACTTCCGCCGCGGCCAGGGCGGGTGCGTCGTTGACCCCGTCGCCGGCCATGGCAACCACCCGCCCCTCGGCCTTGAGCCGCTGCACCACCGAGGCCTTGTCTTCTGGAAACACTTCGGCGACAACCTCGTCAATGCCCAGCTCGCGCCCCACCGCCTCCGCGGTGGTCTTGCCGTCGCCGGTCAGCATCACGATGCGCACACCGGCGGCCTTCAGCGCCTGAAGTGCCTGCGGGGTGGTCGCCTTGATGGGGTCGGCAATTGCGACGAAACCGGCAAGCCTGCCACCCAGCCCGACAAAAATGACCGTCGCCGCCTTGGCGCGCTGCAGCTCGGCCGCGGCCGCAAGGGGCGAGGTCTCGATGCCGCGCTCGGCCAGGAACTTGGCGCTTCCCGAAACCACGTCCACAGCGTCGACCTGGCCGAGCACCCCCTTGCCCACCGGTGAGTCGAAATCGGACACCTCGCTGAGCGTCAGCCTGCGTGCCAGCGCGTCGTTGACGATGGCCATGGCCAGCGGGTGCTCGCTCGCCCGCTCGACGCTGGCGAGCTTTTGCAGCACGTCGTCGGCCAGGAATCCGGTGGCAGGCTCGATATGGACCACCTTGGGCCGGCCTTCGGTCAAGGTGCCTGTCTTGTCGACGACCAGGGTATCGATCTTCTCCATCCGCTCCAGGGCCTCGGCGTCACGGATGAGCACACCGTATTGCGCGCCTTTGCCAACCCCGACCATGATGGACATCGGTGTGGCCAGGCCCAGTGCACAAGGGCAGGCAATGATGAGCACGGCCACGGCGGTGATGAGCGCGTAGCTGAATGCCGGGTCGGGCCCCCAGATCATCCAGGCGCCGAACGTCAGCACCGCCACCAGGATGACCACCGGCACAAACCAGCCGGCGACCTGGTCGGCCATCCGCTGGATCGGCGCACGGCTGCGCTGGGCAGCCGCAACCATGTGGACGATTTGCGAGAGCAGCGTGTCCGCGCCAACCTTCTCCGCCCGCATCACAAAGCCGCCGGTCTGGTTCAGCGTGCCGGCCGTGACCTTGGAGCCGACGCCTTTGGCTGCGGGCATCGGCTCGCCGGTGACCATCGACTCATCGACATTGGCCCGGCCCTCGATGAGCTCCCCATCGACCGGCACCTTCTCGCCGGGACGGACACGCAGCAGGTCGCCGACCTGGATGGCATCGACCTGGACCGTCTCGTCACCGCCCTGGGTATTCACCTTGACCGCCGTCTTCGGCGCCAGGCCCAGCAGGGCCTTGATGGCGCCCGAAGTCTTCTCGCGTGCCCGCAACTCCAGCACCTGCCCCAACAGCACCAGCACCGTGATCACGGCAGCGGCTTCGAAATAGACCGCCACCGCGCCGTCGTCCATGCGAAGCGCGGCGGGGAACAGCGCCGGCGCCAGCGTGGCAACGATGCTGTAGAGCCACGCGGCGCCCGTGCCCAGGGCGATGAGCGAGAACATGTTGAGGCTGCGGTTGCGCACGGACGCGGCGGCCCGTACAAAAAACGGCCACCCCGCCCACAGCACCACCGGCGTGCCCAGCAGCAGTTGAATCCAGTTGACGCTTTGCTGCGCGACCAGGTGGTGGATGTTGAAGACATGCCCACCCATCTCGAGTGCAAACACCGGTGCGGCAAGGGCCGTGCCGATCCACAGGCGCCTGCGCATGTCCCGCAGCTCAGGACTCTCACCGGCCTCTGCCGTTGCCAGCACCGGCTCCAACGCCATGCCGCAGATCGGGCAGTTGCCTGGCCCCATCTGGCGGACCTGTGGGTGCATCGGGCAGGTGTACTCGGCCTGGCGCTGGTCACCAGGTGCCGCAATGGGGTGTTGGTGGTCCATGGTCGTGCGGCTGACGCTACTTGCCAGCGGGTGGGCGGGCTGCCTCACGGTCCATCATCATCTGCATCATCATTTCCATCATGTCCATGCGTTTGCCCATGCTATCGGAATTCATGGACATGCCGCCGCCCATGCCCGCGCCGGGCTTGGCACTCTTGCCGCCATGCATCCGCCCCATCATCGCCATGCCGTCCTGCATGGTCTTCATGTGGTCGGCCATCAGGGCCTGCCGCTCTTCGGGCGTTTTGGCGGCCAGCATCTTCTCGTGCATGTCTTGCATGGTTTTCATCTGCATGTCCATCTGGGCTGGCGATGGTGCCCTCGCCGCGGCGGACACTGCCGCGGACGCAGCGCCTTGCGGCGGGTGGTGGGCGGCATGGTCCTTGTCGGACTGCGCGAATGCGCCGCAAGAGAAGCCGGCGGCGAGCGCCAGAGTAAGGATGTCACGCATGGGTTGATCTCCAGGTTGTAGGCCAAGCGTCGCAGGACCAAGCCGGCCGGGGCTTGATGCACATCAAGCGTCTCCACAAGAGCTGGCTTTCGTTCGCGCGAAAAGCAGCGACCTGGCGCTTGACCTTGCCACAATGGCAAGGTCGAGAATCCGCAACATGTCCTGATGTGCATCCGATGTGCATCAGGTCTTGCCAACACCCGTGTGCTAACCTCTTCTCGTGAAAATCGTCCGTCTCTGCCTGCTGCTGTTGCTCGTCGTGCTGCTCCCCGTCCGGGGCGTGATGGCCGGGGCCATGCTGTGCCCTGGGGCGGACTCCGGCAGCCAGTTGCAAACACATCTGCAGCACGGTGACCAGTCCAGCGCCCAGTCCCATGCTCAGCATGCGATGGACGCGCATCACGAACACACCACGTCGGACCACTCCGACAAGTGCACCATGTGCTCGGCGTTTTGCTCCCTCACGCCGCTTGCGAACACGATCCCTGCGGTCTTCCCCGCCCTGGACCTGGCCTCCACCAATTTCCCGGCGCTGGCCACACCCGATCCGAGTTTTCTCTCGGACGGCCAGGACCGCCCTCCTCGAAGCATCTGAGCCGTTAGAACGTGTTTACGATCTATCCGGGGTCGCGGATAGACCGTAAACACGTTCTTAAGGCCTCCGCGAGAGGCCTGATTGGGCTCGCGCGTTCGCCGCGCGGGTTTTGGCCGACCGATCCAATCCGGTCGGCGATTCAAATGACTTTCAAGATGAACCAACTTTTATACCGATGCACGCCTGCGGCCCTGGCCACGCTGCTGCTCGGGGGCTGCGCCTCGTTTTCCCAAGACGGCGGCTTTGGCAGCGTGACGCAGCTCACCCAGGAACGTATCGGGCAGACACCGAGTTACCAACGCAATGCCGAGCAGGCGGATGTAGCCAAGGCGCGTATGGCCGAGCTGCTGAAGCAGCCGCTGACGGCGGACAGCGCGGTCGAAATCGCGCTGCTGAACAACCGCGAATTGCAGGCGGGTTATGCCGAACTCGGCATTGCCGAGGCGGACCTGGTGCGGGCCGGCCGGCTTGCCAACCCGGCCTTCAGCTTCGGGCGGTTGAGCGGTGGCGGTGGTGGTAGCAGCATGGTTGAAATCGACCGTGCCGTGCTCTTCGACGTGCTGGGTTTGCTCAGCATGCCCTGGGCCAGACAGGTCGAACAGCACCGCTTCGAACAAGCCCAACTGCAAGCCGCCTACGACACCGTGGGTCTGGCCACCGAAGCGCGCCAGGCCTTCTTCGAGGCCGTCGCGGCGCAGCAGCTCGTGGGCTACTACGGCCAGGTCAAGCAGGCGGCCGATGCCTCGAACGACCTGGCCAAGCGCATGCTCGCCGCTGGCAATTTCAGCCAACTGGCGCAGATGCGCGAGCAGTCTTTCTACGCTGAAGCCATCACCCAACAGGCCCGCGCGCAGCACCAGGCACTGGCTTCGCGCGAACGGCTCACGCGCCTGCTGGGCCTGGGCGGCGCACAACTGGGCTTCACCCTGCCCGAGCGCCTGCCCGACCTGCCCCGGGCCCCGGCCGAGCCGAAGGACGCCGAGCAAACGGCGATGGACAAGCGCCTGGACGTACTGATGGCCAAACGCGCCACCGAGGCCACCGCCAAGTCCCTGGGCCTGACGAAGGCCACGCGTTTCATCAACGTGCTGCACGCGGGATATCAAAACAAAAGCGCCACGGGCGAGCAGCGCAGCAACGGCTACGAGATCGAACTCGAGCTCCCGCTGTTCGACTTCGGCGCGACCCGGAGCGTACGTGCCGAGGCGAGCTACATGCAGTCGCTGAACCGCACGGCCGCCGTGGCGGTGAATGCGCAGTCGGAAGTGCGCGAATCGTATTCGGCCTACCGCACCGCCTACGACATTGCCCGGCACTACCAGGACGAAGTGCTGCCCTTGCGCCAGCGCATCTCGGAAGAGAACCTGTTGCGCTACAACGGCATGTTGCTCAGTGTGTTCGAACTGCTGGCCGACGCGAAGGAACAGATTGCCGGCGTGGTCGGCGCGGTGGAGTCGCTGCGCGACTTCTGGGTGGCCGAGACCAGGCTGCAGACCACGCTCACGGGCCGTTCGCCCGGTGCGTCCACGGCTACCAGCCCCACGGCCAAGTCCGCGGGCGCCGCAGCGGCTGCACATTGAAGGAGAACCAGGAATGAACCACCGAAGAAGCTTCTTCAAGACCGCCGGCGCCACCTTCCTCGGCGCGGCCGCCGTCAGCAGGATTGGCGCGGCCTCGTTGCCGGAAGCCGTCATGCAGCAGTCCCCGGCGACGCAGCTGCCGCCACCACCACCCAACGGCCGGCCATTTCAACCGATGGTGACACTCAACGGCTGGTCGCTGCCCTGGCGCATGAAAGACGGCGTCAAGGAATTCCACCTGGTCGCCGAGCCGGTCGTGCGTGAAATCGCGCCCGGCATGAAGGCCCGGCTCTGGGGCTACAACGGTGCCAGTCCCGGCCCGACCATCGAGGCCGTCGAAGGCGACCGCGTGCGCATCTTCGTCACCAACAAGCTGCCCGAAGTCACGAGTGTGCATTGGCACGGCATCTTGCTGCCGTCCGGCATGGACGGCGTCACCGGCCTCACGCAGCCGCCGATCGGCGTGGGCAAGACCTTCATGTACGAGTTTGTGCTGCAGCGCCCGGGCACCCACATGTACCACCCCCATGCCGACGAGATGGTGCAGATGGCCATGGGCATGATGGGCATGTTCATCATTCACCCCAGGGACACGCGGCAGTTCAAGGTCGACCGCGACTTCGGTTTCATCCTCAATGCCTACGACATCGAGCCGGGCAGCGCCACGCCGCGGGTGAACACCATGCTCGACTTCAACCTGTGGACCTGGAACAGCCGGGCCTTTCCGGGCATAGCCCCTCTGGTGGCGCGCACCGGCGAGCGGGTGCGCATCCGGGTCGGCAACCTGACGATGACCAACCACCCCATCCACATGCACGGCCCGCATTTCGAGGTGACCGGCACCGACGGCGGCTGGGTGCCCAAGAGCGCACGCTGGCCCGAGGTGACGACCGACGTCGCCGTGGGCCAGATGCGCGCCATCGAATTCGATGCGGTGGCCGGCGACTGGGCCATCCACTGCCACAAGAGCCACCACACCATGAATGCCATGGGCCACGCGGTCCCGACCATGATCGGGGTGGACCAGCGCGACCTCGCCAAGAAGATCACCAGCCTGGTGCCCGACTACATGGTGATGGGCGACAAGGGCATGCACGACATGGCCGAGATGGAAATGCCCATCCCCGACAACACCTTGCCGATGATGACCGGCACAGGCCCGTTCGGCCCCATCGGCATGGGCGGCATGTTCAGCGTCGTGAAGGTGCGGGACCACATCGCGCGTGGCGACTACCAGGACCCCGGGCCCTACCAGCACCCCGCCGGCACGCTCGCCAGCGAATACACGGCCGAGCCCCCGGAGGCCTCACAGGCCACCGCACCCGGGGCCGACGCCAATACCCTGCAAGTTCGCAAACCCACCGGCCACCAAGGCCATTGAAGAAGTCCTCCATGAAGAAACTCAAAATGAAATCACTGGCCGTCGCCGCCCTCGCCCTGTGTGCGGCGGGCGCATTTGCCCATGGCGACGAAACCCATGCGAAGCGCGCCAGCTTCGACGCCAGCCAGGTCGAGGAAACCGCATTCGGCCGCGAGGGCGATCCGAAAAAAGTAAGCCAGACCGTCCAGCTCGACATGACCGACGCCATGCGTTTCCTGCCGGCCAGCGTGACCGTCAAGCGCGGGCAAACCGTGAGGTTCGTGCTGCGCAACCAGGGCAGGATGCTGCATGAGATGGTGCTGGGCACGCCGGAGGCGCTCAAGGCCCATGCGGAGCTGATGAAGAAGTTCCCGAACATGGAACACGCCGACGCGAACATGGCCCATGTGAAGCCCGGCACGAAGGGCGAAATCATCTGGCAGATGACCCGGGCCGGCGAGTTCCAGTTCGCCTGCCTTCTGCCCGGCCACTACGAGGCCGGCATGGTGGGCACGGTGGTGGTGAAATGAAGCGTCGCGACATCCTCTCGTTCACGCTGGGCACTGCCGCGCTCGCCGCCTTGCCGGCCGCTGCCATTGCCGTCACCACGCTGCCGCGGGTCGAGGTCTTCAAGAGCCCGACTTGCAGTTGCTGTGGCGCCTGGGTGGACCATATGAAAGCCGCCGGCTTCGACATCAAGGTGACCGAACTCGAAGACACCAGCGTCGCACGCAAACGCCTGGGCATGCCGGAGAAGTTCGGCAGTTGCCACACCGCTGTGGTCGGCGCCTACGTGCTGGAAGGCCACGTGCCGGCCGCGGACGTGAAGCGGCTGCTGAACGACAAACCCGATGCGCTCGGCCTCGCGGTGCCTGGCATGGTCGCCGGCTCTCCGGGCATGGAAGTCGGCACCCGCCGAGATCCGTACAAGGTGCTCCTCATCGACAAACGCGGACACGAAACCGTGTTCGCTTCTTACCCCAAAGCCTGAAGGATCTCACCCATGCAAACAAGCTCGCTCTTTGCAACGGCAACCCTCGCCCTGACCCTCGCGACCGCCGTCCACGCCCAGACCAAACCCGATACCGAACATGCGGCGCATCACCCCGCAGGCGCATCTGCTGCCGCAGCGACCACCACCGCACCCGACACCGACGGCGAAGTCCGCAAGGTCGACAAGGAACAAGGCAAGATCACGCTCAAACACGGCCCCATCGCCAATCTCGACATGCCCGGCATGACCATGGTCTTCAAGGTGGCCGACATCCAACTGCTCGACGGGCTCAAGCAGGGCGACAAGGTCCGGTTCACGGCCGCGCAAGTCAATGGCGCGCTGACCGTGACGGCCATCGAGCCGGCGAAGTAGGCGCCTCAATCCACAGGTGTCAGCTTCGCCACACTCAGCGCCAGCCACTTCACCCCATGCCGGGGGAAGTTGATCTGCGCCCGGGCATCGTCGCCAGTTCCTTCAAGCGTCTGCACCTTGCCTTCGCCGAACTTGTTGTGGAACACCTTCATGCCCACCTTCAGGCCATGTGCGGGCGCGGCTTTTTGCGGTGGCACGGGTGGGCTGGCGAAAGTGGCGGTCTCGCGGTTGAAGCCGCTGCGGGAGCTTGCATAAGCCGAGCTGCCGGTGCCTGAGTAGCCGGCAGAGCCACCACCCATGCCCGAAGCGAAGCCGGCCTGCTTCGGCGTGATCCACTTCAGCGCGCCTTCGGGCAGCTCGTCGAAGAAACGGCTCTTGATGTGATAACGCGTCTGGCCGTGCAACATGCGGGTCTGCGAGAAGCTCAGGTACAGGCGCTTCCTGGCACGGGTGATGGCGACATACATCAGGCGGCGTTCTTCTTCCAGGCTGGCGCGGTCGCTCATCGAGTTCTCGTGCGGGAACAGGCCTTCTTCCATGCCGGTGATGAACACCGCGTCGAACTCCAGGCCCTTGGCGGCGTGCACCGTCATGAGCTGCACGGCGTCCTGCCCGGCCTGGGCCTGGTTGTCGCCGGACTCGAGCGCGGCGTGGGTCAGGAAGGCGGCCAGGGGCGACAGGGTTTCGCCGCTGTCCTGGTCGATGTAACTCGGTGGCAAGTCCTCAGCAGGTGAATTCGGGTCCAGCCCTTGGCTCACTGGCGATTGCGACAAGGCAGCACCCAACTCGTCCACCGGCAGCGCCACCGCGTCGCGGCCAAAGCCTTCCTGCGAAACGAAGCTTTCGGCGGCGTTCACCAGTTCGGCCAAATTCTCCAGCCGGTCGGCGCCTTCGCGGTCGGCCTTGTAGTGCTCGACCAGGCCACTGTGGTCGAGCACCAGCTCGATGATCTCGCGCAGCGTCATGCCCTGGGTCTGTTCGCGCAACACGTCGAGCTTGGCCACGAAGGCGCCGATGTTGGTGCCGGCCTTGCCGCCGAGGGTGCTCACCGCGTCATGCAGCGAGCAGCCTTTTCCCTGGTTGGCCGCGCGCGCCGCGTCCTGCAGCTGCTCGATGCTGCGTGCGCCGATGCCGCGTGGCGGAAAGTTCACCACACGCATGAAGCTGGTGTCGTCGTTGCCGTTTTCCAGCAGGCGCAGATAGGCCAGCGCGTGTTTGATTTCAGCCCGTTCGAAGAAGCGCAGGCCGCCGTAGACGCGGTACGGCACCGAGGCATTGAACAGCGCCGATTCGATGACTCGGCTCTGCGCATTGCTGCGGTACAAGACCGCAATTTCCTTGCGCTCATGGCCGTCGCGCACCAGCTGCTTCACCTCGTCGACCAGCCACTGCGCCTCGTCGTAGTCGCGTGCGCTTTCCACCACGCGCACCGGTTCGCCCGGCCCCTGCTCGGTGCGCAGGTTCTTGCCCAGGCGCTTGCTGTTGTGGCTGATGAGGGCGTTGGCCGAGTCGAGGATATTGCTGCCGCTGCGGTAGTTTTGCTCCAGCTTGATCTGCCGCGTGACCTTGAACTCGCGCACGAAGTCGGCCATGTTGCCCACACGCGCGCCGCGGAAGGCGTAGATGCTCTGGTCGTCGTCGCCCACGGCCAACACGCTGCCCGGCGCGTGGCGCATGGACGCACCCGATTCGACATCAGCGGGGCCATGGCCCGAGAGCATCTTGATCCAGGCGTATTGCAGCGTGTTGGTGTCCTGGAACTCGTCGATCAGGATGTGGCGAAAGCGGCGTTGGTAGTGCTCGCGGATCGGATCGTTGTCGCGCAACAGCTCGTAGCTGCGCAGCATGAGTTCGCCGAAGTCGACCACGCCTTCGCGCTGGCATTGCTCCTCGTACAGCTGGTAGATCTCGATCTTCTTGGTGGTCTCCGCGTCGCGTGCCTCCACCATGTTCGGGCGCAGGCCGTCTTCCTTGCAGCCGGCGATGAAATACTGCGTTTGTTTGGCCGGAAACCGTTCGTCGTCGATGTTGAACTGCTTCATCAGCCGCTTGATGGCGCTGAGCTGGTCTTGCGTGTCGAGGATCTGGAAGCTCTGCGGCAGGTTGGCCAGCTTGTAGTGCGCGCGCAGGAAACGGTTGCACAGGCCGTGGAAGGTGCCGATCCACATGCCGCGCACGTTCACCGGCAACATGCTGGACAGCCGCGTCATCATCTCCTTGGCGGCCTTGTTGGTGAAGGTCACCGCCAGGATGCCGCCGGGCGAGACCTGGCCGGTCTGCAACAGCCAGGCGATGCGTGTGGTCAGCACCCGCGTCTTGCCCGAGCCCGCGCCGGCCAGGATCAGCGCGTGCTCGGCCGGTAGCGTGACGGCGGCCAGCTGCTCGGGGTTGAGGTTGTGCAGCAGCGGCGAATGGATTGGCACGGCCGCTGCGGCATGACCTGTGACGGGACTTGAATTTGCTGAGAACATAGGGGCATTGTAGAAACCGCACCCGCCGCCCGAATGCCACCGTCCACATCACCCTTCATGTCACCCCCCATGCCATCCCCCACGCCACCCTTCGCCTCGCATGCCACCGCACGCTGGTTGGCCGCCGCCCTGCTCGGCGCCGCACCGTTCGCCGTGGCCGCCCAGTCTTATTGCGCCAGCGACGGCCAGCCCAGGCCCGGCGGCATCGTGGACCGCTTCATCAGCGCCGACTGCGAAGCCTGCTGGGCCAGCGCCGGCGCCAAGCCCGCGGCCGGTGCCCTGGTGCTCGACTGGATCGTGCCCAGCGCCCAGGGCGACGACGCCCCGCTTTCCGCCGCCGCCAACCGCGACAGCCTGGCCCGGCTGGCCTCACTCGGCCAGCAGCCGCCCGACGGCGCCGCCACCGCCGAGCGATATACGCCGATCACACCGGTGCGGCGCGCCGGCGGCCAAGCCAGGCTGCGCGTGGCGCACGGCCTGCCGCTGAACGGCTATGTCGGCGCCTCGGTCGAGCTCAAGCCGGTGCCGCCACGTGCCGGTGCCGCGCCCTGGACGGCTTGGCTGGTGCTGGTGGAGACCATCGCCGCCGGCAGCGACGGCACGCCGGTGGCGCGCAACCTGGTGCGCAACGCGCTGGTGCTGTACTGGGACCCGGCCACGGCCGCCCCCGCTTTCGAGACGCCGGCCGGCACCCGACCCGAGCCACGGCTTTTCGAATCGCGGCCGATGGGTATTCCCGAAGGCGCCAAGCCCGAACGGCTGCGCGTGCTGGGCTGGGTGCAGGACGCGCAGGGCCGGGTGTTCGCGGCGGCGCAGTCGCGCTGCATTGCGCCTAAGGAATAAACCAGTTACAGCGCCGGCTTTGCCCCGGCGCCGGGCTTGTGTTAATTTGAAGGTGAAGCCTGACTCACAAGCTCACCAGGGGAGCGCGCAACATGTTCTCGGTCTATGGCGTTACCGGCAGGGTGTTCACCGGCACCGTGGAGCAGCTGCGCCATATCGAAAAGGTGAACGCGCTCGCACGGCTGCGCCGCATCGAACCCAACGACCTGGAACTGCGCTCGGACCAGGTTGTGGAAGGCATGCCGGGCTGGCCCTCGGGTGGCGGCAGCGGCGGTGGCTCCGACGCCGCGCCCGTTCCAGTCCCCACACGTTCGGCCATCGCCGCCTATGCCACCGCCGCCCAGCCCGATGCGCCGCGCCAGCCGCTCGACCGCGTGGAGTTGCTGATGACCCAACCCGCCATCACCGTGCGTGCCGACGCCACGCTGGGCGCCGCCTCGGCGCTGCTCAGCCAGCACCGTATCGGGCAGATGCCGGTGGTCGACCCGCTCGGCCACCTGGTCGGCCTGCTGCTGCGCGCCGACCTGTTCCGCCCGCAACGCGCGGCCGCCGCTGCGGCGGAGCCGACCGCCCCCGACTGGGACACGCTGATGGCCCAGCCCGTGTCCGAGCTGATGTGGACACCGGTGCCCAGCGTCTCGGCCGACACCGACATCCGCCGCGTCGCCCAGGTGCTGCTCGACACCGCCCTGCCCGGCCTGCCGGTGGTGGACGACGCCGGCGGCGTAACCGGCTTCGTGGCCCGCACCGACATCCTGCGCGCCGTGGCCTCCGATCCACCGCTCGACGTTTGGGGATGAGTGCCGCAGCGTGATTTGCACAAGCTGCAAAACAAGCTGCAAAGGTAGCGCTATCTTTCGACTAGGATGCGGGCATGAGTTCAGAGCCCACGCCCGCCAAACGCAGCCGCCGCCGCAGCGGCGCGGTGACCCTGCACGACGTCGCCCGCCTCGCCGCGGTGGCGCCCATCACCGCCTCGCGTGCGCTCAACACGCCCGAGCGCGTCTCGCCCGAAGTGCGCCAGAAGGTGGCCGACGCGGTGCGCCTTACCGGCTATGTGCCCAATCTGCTGGCCGGCGGCCTGGCCTCCACGCGCAGCCGGCTGATCGCCGCCGTGGTGCCGACGATTGCCGGCCCGGTGTTCCTGCAGACCATCCAGGCGCTGACCGCCGCGCTGGCCGAACACGGCTACCAGCTGATGCTGGGCCAGAGCGGCTATGTGGACTCGCGCGAAGACGCGCTGCTCGAAGCCATCATCGGCCGCCGGCCTGACGGCATCGTGCTCACCGGCATCATGCATTCGAGCGAAGGCCGCCGGCGCCTGCTGGCCTGCGGCATCCCGGTGGTCGAAACCTGGGACCTCACACCCACGCCGATCGACATGTTGGTCGGCTTCTCGCATGCCGAGGTGGGCCGCGCCGTGGCCGCGTTCCTGCATGCCAAGGGCCGGCGCCGGCTGGCCGTGGTGGCCGGCGACGACGAGCGCTCCACCCGCCGCCACGACGCTTTCAAGGCCGCCGCCCAGGCGCTGGGCCTGCCGCCGGTGGCCATGGTCGTGGTGCCCGCCCCCACCACGCTCAAGAGCGGCCGGCGCGCGCTGGGCCGGCTGCTGCAGGTGGACGACGGCATCGACGCCGTGTTCTGCAGCTCCGACCTGCTGGCGCTGGGGGTGATGACCGAGGCCCAGGCCCGCGGCCTGGCAGTGCCCGCCAGGCTCGGGGTGATGGGCTTCGGCGACCTCGAGTTCTCGGCCGACCTGCATCCGGCGCTGACCACCGTGCGCATCGACAGCAATGCCATCGGACAGCAGGCGGCACGGTTCATCGTAGCGCGGGCCGAGGGCCGGGAAGTCGCCGAACGGGTGGTCGATGTCGGCTTCTCCATCGTCGACCGCGCCAGCGTCTGAGAAGGTGTGAAAGAACCGTAGCGAGCGCGCCGAGGCCGTGCCGAGGACCAGAGCCGTCTCCCGGTCAGCTCAAGGCGTCAGAAGAAGTGGCGGATGCCGACCTCGTAACCGGAGGAGCCGCCGCCCAGCGAGGTGCCGGGCGCGGTCAGGCCCTGCACGCCGATGGACTTCTGCGCGCCGTCCTTGTTGCTCACGTGCGCCACGCTGCCGTAGACCTGGGTGCGTTTGGACAGGTTGTAGCCGTAGCCGATGGCGAACTTGCGCCAGTCGGCGTTGCTGTTCGAGGTGTCGTAGCGGCTGACCTGCGCCCGCAGTTCGCCCTGGCCCAGCGGCGCGGTGGCGCCGAGTTCGATGGCGGTGATCTTCACGGCGCCCTTCTTCTCGGTGGCCCACAGCAGCATCGGCTTGACCACGCCGAAGTCGTAGGAGGCGCCGATGTTGTTGATCTTCAGGTCGTCCGCATCGGTCGCACCCTGGATCCTGGCGCTGGCCAGCGCCGCGTTCAGCGCGCCAGCGCGGTAGCCGAAACGCAGGCCGGTGTAGTTGCCCTGGTTCTTGTTGGCGGCGATGCCGAGTTCGCCGAAGGCCTGCTGCACCTGGCCGTAGAAGCCGCCCAGGTTGGGCGGCAGGAAGTAGCTGATGGCGTTGCTGATCTGGATCGGCGCGCCCTGCATCAGGAAGGCGTTGTTGCCGCCCACGCCGTTGGTGAGGAACGGGTCGAAGATCAGCGTGCTGAGGAAGGTGGCGGAGTCGTCGCGGCCCAGGCGCACCTCGCCGAAGGGGCCGGACAGGCTCACCGTCGAACGCCGGTTGAAGCCGGTCCCGGTGCCGATGGCCTTGCCGGCGCCGGTGTCGGGATCGAAGCCGGCCTCCAGCCAGAAGCTCGCCGCCAGGCCGCCGCCCAGGTCTTCGGTGCCGCGGAAACCCCAGCGGCTGATGTTGGCGTTGCCGGTGGAGACGCCGACCTTGGAGGTGCCGTTGCCAGTGAGGCGCGTGACGCCGACGTCGACCACGCCGAAGATGGTGACGGAAGACTGGGCCGAAGCGCCGCCGGCGGCGCAGAAGGAACAAACGGCGGCCAAGGCCAGCAAGGATTTGCGCAGGATCAGGGAGTTTTTCATGGGGTCCTAGGTTGTGAATGAAAAGTGATTCCAGCGCAGGAAATGCCTCCGCCACTAGCTATCAATTCCGCAGCAACGCAAGATGGCGAGTGCTGCGAAGAGCGGCCAATGGCCAACTACAGGTCGAGCACCAGGGCGCTGCTCTTGCAGCCCGAGACGCAGACCATCATCGATTTGTTGGCCGCCTGTTCCTTGGCGCTGAGCACCGAGTCGCGGTGGTCGGGAACGCCCGAGACCACCTTGGTCTCGCAGGTGCCGCAGATGCCTTCGCCGCAGCTGTAGGGCACGTCGATGCCGGCGTCGAGCAGGGTGTTCAGCAGGCTCTTCTCGGGCGTGATGGTGAAGCTCTTGCCGCTGCGTTTCAGGTCCACGGTGTAGACCGTCTTCGCGTCCGACGACGCCGCCACTTCCACGGCGTTGAAGCGCTCGATGTGGACGTTCTCATGGCCGAGCTCGGCGCACACCTTGACGAAGGCATCAAGCATCACGCTCGGGCCGCAGGCGTAGTAGTGCGTGCCGGCCTCCACCGGGCGGCGGCCCAGCAGCGCCTTCAGGTCGGGCGGCGCGCCGCGCTCGTCGTCGAAGTGCCAGTGCGCCGACATGCCCAGCGCTTCGAGTTCCGCCACGAACCCGGCGCTGGCACGTGAACGCGCGAAGTACAGCAGCTCGAAGGACCGGCCCAGCGCCTTCAGCCGCCGCGCCATGGAAAGGATCGGCGTGACGCCGATGCCGCCGGCCACCAGCACGCTGTGCGCGGCCTCCTCGTGCAGCTTGAAGTTGTTGCGCGGCGCGGAGATCGGCAGCGTCATGCCGATGCGCAGGTCCTGGTGCACGCAGCGCGAACCGCCACGGCTGGCTCGGTCGCGCAGCACACCGATGACGTAGCGGCCCTCCTCGCCCTGCGCGTTCAGCAGCGAGTAGTTGCGCAGCATGCCGTTGGGCAGGTGCAGGTCGATGTGGGAGCCGGCCTCGAACGGCGGGAACACCACGCCCGGCGCCGGACGCAGCTCCACGCTGATGATGTCGTCGGCTTCGAAGCGCAGCGTGTGCACGAAGGCGGTGAGGGTGTTGGACATGATGGTGCTCGAATGTTCAGTCCGGGACTTCAAAAGATCAGAGAACGTGTGAAAGAAATCGTAGCGAGCGCCCTGAGGTCGCATTGAGGACCGGAGCCGTACATCTGTACGGTGAGGACCGCAGATGCGAGATCGGGGCGCGCAGTAGATTTATTCACACGTTCAGCTGGGCATCGGCCAGCCTGCGCAGGTGCCGGCGCAGGCGCACCAGCCCCATGTCGTGCTGGTACAGGTGCTCGTGCTGGTTGGCGTCGAGCTCCATCTGCTCCAGCATCACGCGGTCCTGCTCCAGCACGGCCCAGTGGCGCGCTTCGAGCCGGTTGCGGTAGAGGAAGCGCCAAGTGTCGCGCTGCCAGCCCGAGACCTTGCGGCAGCGCCAGAAGAACACCGTGGTGAGCTCGGGGCTGATGGGCGTGGCGCAGCCGATGATGGCGAAGTTGCCGCCGGGGCCGCCGGTCTTCGGGTACGGGATCTCCAGGCGCATCCAGTGCAGGCCGGTGCTGGCCCATTCGGTCCAATCGAAGTTCACGCCGCGCTGGCCGACCTTCTCGAACACGAAGCCGATGTCGGTCTCGCGGATCTGGAAGGTGGCGGTGCTGTCGCCTTCGGCCATGGAATGCGACTGCTTGTGCAGGAAGGTGCCGTGCATCGGGTCCATGACGTTGTCGAGCGCGTAGCGGTAGTCGCCCTTCCACTCGGCGTAGCAGAGGAAGTGGGAATATTCGTCGGAGGTGAGTTCCTCGGGCAGCGTCATCGGCGGGGGGGTGTCGACGTTGCTGTCGCTGTTGTAGAGGAACACCGTGCCGCATTGCTCCTGCACGTGGAAGGACAGCGCGGCGCGGGTGCCTTCGAGCTTGCAGCCCGGGCTGCCCGGCACCTTGGTGACCACGCCGTCGCAGCGCACTTCCACGCCGTGGTAGGGGCAGGCCAGGCGGTCGCCGAGCACCACGCCCTGCGACAGCGGCGCGCCACGGTGCGGGCAATGGTCTTCGAGCGCATGCAGCGTACCGGCGGCATCGCGCCAGAGCGCGATCTTCTTGCCCAGGCGGCGCAGCGAGACGGGTTTTTCGGCGATGAAGTCGGACGGGCAGATCGGGTACCAGAGGTCTTTCAGGCCGACGGTCAGCAGCGCGTCGACGGGATCGAGCGCGGGTTGGATGGGAATGGTTTTCATCGTGTTCTCCTTCAAGGAAAAATGCGGCTTCAGCCGGCCAGGCGCGCCATCAGCGCCTGGAAGTTCTGCTCGGTCCAGTCCTCGCCGTTTTCGTTCGACGGGCCGGTGCGGTTCAGGCTGGCCACCACTTCGGGCAGCGTCTGGGCGCCGGCACCGAAGGCGCGCTCGATGGCGTCGCCCAGCAGGTCTTCGAAGGTGGTGGGCAGGCGTTTGCGGGCCTGGTGTGGTTCGAGGTAGCGGTCGGTTGGCATGGTGGTCTCCTTCGCTTGAAATTGGGACTGCGTCAGTCGGCCTGGATGCCGAGTTCTTTGATGATCTTGCCGAAGCGGGCGTGGTCGTCGGCATTGACCTTGGCCAGCCGCGCCGGCTCGCCGCCCGCGGGCAGCGCGCCGAAGATGGCCATCTTGGCAACCACGTCGGGCATCTTCAGGATGTCGTTGAACTGCGTGTTGAGCGTCTTCGTCACATCGGCCGGCAGGTTCTTCGGCGCGAAGATGCCTTGCCAGGCACCGACGCTCACGTCCTTGAAGCCGAGCTCGGCCAGCGTCGGCACGTTGGGCGCCAGCACCGAGCGCTGCGGCTCGGCCACGGCCAGCAGGTTCAGCTTGCCACCGGGCAGGTAGGGCGCGACGGGGCCGTAGGTGACGAAGGTCAGCGGCACGTGGCCGCCCAGCACGTCGTTGATGGCCGGGGCCACGCCGCGGTAGGGCACGTGGTTGATCTGCGTGCCGGCGCTCTTGTTGAACATCTCGCCCAGGATGTGCATCGGCGAGCCGCTGCCCGGGCTGGCATAGGACAGCGGCTTGGCCTTGGCCATGGCCACGAGTTCCTTGACGTCCTTCGCGCCGATGCCGGCGTTGGTGGCGATGAACAGCGGCTGCACGCTGGTCATGACGATGGGCGTGAAGCTCGTGGTCTCATCGTAGGCCGAGCCGCCGCCGGTCTTCAGCACGAGCTGGGCGATGGAGAAGGTGCTGGGCGCCATCAGCAGCGTGTAGCCGTCGGCCGGGGCCTTGGCGACAAAGGCCGCGCCGATGGTGCCGCTGGCGCCGGGGCGGTTGTCGACCAGCACCGGCTGGCCGAGGCGGGTGGACAGTTTTTCGGCGTAGAGGCGTGCCATGGCGTCGGTGTCGCCACCGGCCGGGTAGGCCACGACGATGGTGATGGGCTTGCTCGGATAGGCCTGGGCCACGGCATGGCCGGCGGCGCAAAGGGCCAATCCGGCGGTGGCGAGTACGAGGGCTTGGCGGCGGTTGCTCAACATGGGATTCCTTTCAGGTGGGACGGGCGTGAGGGGGATGGAGGGAGGCAGCGGGCGGCCGTTATTCGGCTTCTATTTTTCGGCTCTTGATGATCGGCGCCCACACGGCGGCTTCCTTGCGGATGGCGTCACCGAATGCGCTGCCGGTGTGGATCCACACGTTCAGGCCTTGCTTTTCGAGCTGGGCCCTGGTGGCCGGTGCGTTGAAGATCCGGGTGATGTCGGCGGCGAGTTGCACCAGCACCGGCGCGGGCGTGCCCTTGGGCGCCATCACGCCGTACCAGGAGGTGACCGACACACCGGCCACGCCGGCTTCGGCCAGCGTGGGCACGTCGGGCAGCGCGGGGGCGCGGGTCGGATCGGTCACCGCCAGCGGACGCAGCTTGCCGGACTGGATCTGCGGCAGCAGCGCGGGCAGGTTGCCCAGGATCACCGGCACGCTGCCACCGAGCACGTCGTTAAGACCGGGCGCCGTGCCCTTGTAGGCCACGTGCAGCAGGTCGGCGCCGCTTTGCTGCTTGAACAGCTCGCCGGCCAGGTGCAGGCCGCTGCCCACGCCGGGCGAGGCATAACTCAGCGTGCCGGGCTTGGCTTTCGACAATGCCACCAGCTCGGCCACCGTCTTCGCCGGCACGGCCGGGTTGACGGCCAGCACATTCGCGGCCTTGGCCAGCGAGGCCACCGGGGCGAAGTCGGCGTCCACGTTGTAGCCGAGCTTGGGCATCAGCGTGGGGTTGATGGTCAGGTTGCCGGCGGGCACCATCAGCAGCGTGTGGCCGGTGGGCGCGGCGCGTTTGACGAAATCGATGCCGATGTTGCCGTTGGCGCCGACGCGGTTGTCCACCACCGCGGCCTGTTTGTAGCGCTCGTTCAGGCCGGTGGCGAGGATGCGCGCCAGCGTATCGACAGGCCCGCCGGGTGGGAAAGGCGCCACGATGGTGAAGGGCTGCGCGGACAGGGCTTTCTCCGCGTCGCTCTGCGCATGGGCTGCGGAGGCCGACCACAGCAGCGCTGTGCCGGCCAGCGCCGCGGCGGCGAACAGGGAGGTGGTGCGTGGCATGGCCTTACTTCCGGTCGGTGATGAACTTGCCGCCGGCCGCTTGCGCACCCTTCTGGCGCCGGGTGTGGCCGTCGATGCCACCGTCGATGGCCCATTCGGCGAACACCGTGGGGCCGGGCTCGAACTCGCGGGGCTGCCAGTCGGCGGTGAGCTGGTCTTCGTCGGCGTAATACTCGATGAGGGCGCCGGCCGGGTTCTTGAAGTACCAGAAGTAGGCCGAGGAAATCGGGTGGCGGCCCGGGCCGAGCTGGGTTTCCCAGCCGCAGCGCGAGACGTGCATGCCGCCGCCGAACACCTCGTGGATGTCGCGCACGGTGAAGGCCACGTGGTTCAGCGCCGCGTCGCCCGCCGGGCGCTGCAGCAGGAACAGGTCGTGGTGGCCGCCGTCCGGCGCGCAGCGCAGGAAGGCGCCGCGCCCGGGGTAGCGGTCGGAAGCCGCGAAGCCGAAGCTGTCCACGTAGAAGCGTTCGCAGGCGACCACGTCCTTCACGAAGAACACCACGTGGCCGACCTCGATCGGTGTGGCGCGTTCGTAGGCCGGGCTGGCCTGGTTGATGCGGTCCTTCTGGCTCCAGGTGTTGTAGGCCGCGCTGTCGATCTGCAGCGGCCGTTTGCGCGTGACCTGCAGGCGCACGGCCAGGCCGTTCGGGTCGGTGCAGCCGATGCGGCCGTTGCCGCTGACGAAGCCGGGCGCCCAGCGGATCTTGTCGGCGTAGTGCTGCAGGTCGTTTTCCGTCTCCACGCCCCAGACGACTTCGCGCAGCGTGGGCCCGGCTTCGAGGGCGGCAGGCAGGCCTTCCTTGCCAGACGCGGCGACGATCACGCGTCCACCATTCAGGGTCTCGAAGACCAATTCGTCCGCGCTCTCACTGACCAATTGCAGGCCCCAGTCGAGGAAGAAGCGGCGGCAGGTAGGCAGGTCGTCCGCGCCGTAGGTGATCTCGTCGATGCCGAGTACGCTCATGGTATTTTTCCTTGTTGGATTCAATTCGCCCAGCTGAGCGGGTTGTCGTTCAGGCCCCAATAGAGGCTCTTCTGTTCCATGTACTGCAGGATGCCGAGGCGGCCTTTTTCGCGGCCCAGGCCGCTGTCCTTCCAGCCGCCGAACGGCGTGGAGATGGAGAACTGCTTGTAGGTGTTGATCCACACCGTGCCGGCCTGCACGGCGCGGCCGACGCGCCAGGCGCGCTTGTAGTCGCGCGTCCAGATGCCGGCAGCCAGCGCGTAGAGGCTGTCGTTGGCCTGGGCGATCAGCTCTTCTTCCGTGTCGAACGGCATGGCTACCAGCACCGGGCCGAAGATCTCTTCCTGGCAGATCTGCGCGCTGTTTTGCAGGCCTTCGAGGATGGTCGGTGTGTAGTAGTTGCCGCGCTCAAAGAGGGCGCCTTCGGGACGCACGCCGCCGCAGCGCAGGCTCGCGCCCTCGCTGCGGCCCAGGGCCACATAGCGCTCGATGGATTCGCGGTGTTTGGCGGTGATCAGCGGGCCCATCTGGGTGCGTTCGTCGGCCGGGTCGCCGACGCGCAGCGTGGCGGTCTTGGCGGCCAGCCGGTCCATGAACTCGGCGTACAGCGCACGGGCCACGAACAGGCGCGAGCCGGCAATGCAGGCCTCGCCCGAGGAGCTGAAGATGCCGTACAACACGCCATTCACCGCATGCTCGAGATCGGCGTCTTCGAGCACCATGGTGGCCGACTTGCCGCCGAGCTCCAGCGACACCGGCATCATCTTGTCGGCGGCGATGTGGGCGATGTGCTTGCCGGTGCTGGTGCCGCCGGTGAAGGACACGCGCTTGACCAGCGGGTGTTTGGTGATGGCGTCGCCGATCACCGAACCCCGGCCGGGCAACACGCCGAGCATGCCCTTGGGCACACCGGCCTCCTCGCAGATGGCAGCCAGCTCCAGCGCCAGCAGCGGCGTGGCTTCGGCCGGCTTGATGACCACGGCGTTGCCGGCGGCCAGCGCAGGCGCCACCTTCTGCGCTTCGCTGGCGATGGGGGAATTCCACGGCGTGATGGCGGCCACCACCCCCATGGGCTCGTAGACGCTCATGGTCATGAAGTCGCCGCGCGAGGGGGTGATGGTTTCCTCGAGTGTTTCGCAGGCCGCAGCGAAGAACTGAAAGGTGCCGGCCGCGCTGGCCACGAGGTTGCGCGTCTCGTTGATCGGCTTGCCGTTGTCCAGGCGCTGGCGCTGGGCCAGGGGCTCGCTGCGTTCGCGGATCAGCTGGGCCACGCGGTACAACACGGCGGCGCGTTCATGCGGCTTGCGCTGCGCCCAGCCGCTGGTGCGGAAGGCGTGGTCGGCGCGTTCGATGGCCTCGTTGACATCGGCCAGGCTGGGCGCCCGCAGGCGCGCCACCACCTCGCCGGTGGCGGGGTAGAGGGAGGCGGTTTCATCGCCGCCACCCAGGCGCATTTCGCCGGCGATATTGATGGGGAGCAGTTCAAGGTTCGACATCGTGGGGTTCCTTCAGGGTCAGATCACCAGCGGGGCGACGCGGCCGCGCAGCGCACGCACCGCGCTGTACACCGTCAGGGCCGAGGTCTTGGGGTTGGCGGCCAGGGGATGGTTGCGCATGGTCAACTCGAAGCGGCCGAAGGCGCCTTCCGCCTCGACCTGGTGCACGTTCTCGGCGACGGACGGGTCGGCGATCAGGCGCACGGTGGTGCGGTCCAGGCCCAACCCGGCCAGCGACACGGTGCCCGCGACATTGGCGTTCTTGGGATACAGGCGGGTGGCTTCGCGGGCCGAGCCCTCGAAGATCACCGTCTCGGCGGTGAGCGCCTCCAGGTTGCGGCCCTGCTCGGCCGGTGTGCCCTTCCAGGCCTGCGGCGGCTTGCGGCCGGTATAACGCACCGCGTCCAGGCCGCCGATGCGCGCGGCGGCCAGCGCATCGATGGCACCGATGGCGCCGGCAATCAACTGCGCCTGCGTGCCGCCTTCGCGGGCGGCGGCTTCCAGTTGCTCCAGCAGTCCAGGGACGGACAAAGCCCCCACCGAGGCCACGATGCACGGCACACCGCGGCGCAGTGCGGACAACACGTGCTGCTCGATGGCGGCATGGCCGGCGGCCTCCACGACCAGGTCAATGCCGTCGGCCGGCACCGCCGGTGCCACCAAGGCCTTTGGCGCGCACCGTTGCGCCACCGCGCGCGCCGCATCAAAGGCCTCGGCTGGCACCACGATGGCGGCGACCTGGAGGCCAAAGTCGTCCTTCACCAGTTCCAGCAAGGCGGTGCCGATGGCGCCGCAACCTATCAGGGCGATCTGCATGGGGTGCGTCCTCATTGGGCTGCCGTGGTGGCAGGGATCTGGTCGAGCTTGTTCACGGGCGGGCCCGAGAACGTGGTCTTGAAGCTGCCAATGGCACGCATGTCGATCTCCAGCAGGAAGGGGCCGCTCGAAGCCCACGCGGCTTCCAGCACGTCAGACAGCGCGCTCAGATCCTGCACGCGGGCGTGCGGGAGCTTGATCGAAGCGCACAGTTGCGCATAGTCCGGCGTGTGCAATTCCACGTAGCAGCGGCGGCCCCCGTAGGACGCGTCCTGGATGTTCTGGATCACGCCGTAGCGCTGGTCGTTCATCAGCACGATCAGGCAGTCACACTCCTCCTGCACCAGCGTGGCGAGTTCCCCCAGGTTGAGGATGAAACCACCGTCGCCCGCCAGGCCCAGCGTCTTGCGGCCCGATTGCGTGGCAGCCGCACCCACCGCCGCACCGATGGCCATGGGCATGCCCATGCCGATGCCGCCGCCGGTGGCGTGCACCCCGGCGTCGCGCTCGAAGAAGCGCAGCTCGCGGTTGCCCCAGGTGCTGTTGGAGACGGTGACGTCGCGCACCCAGTTGAAGTTGCGGCCCACCACCTTCTGCAGTTGCTGCACCAGTGCGCTGTAGGGGCCGAGGCCGTCGTGCAGCGTGGCGACCGCTTCGTCGTGTGTCTTGCGCAGGTCGGCCAGCAGTTCGGGGCCGGCCTTGTAGCCGCGCTTTTCCAGGCGGTCGGCCAGACCGTTCAGCGCCAGCGCCGAGTCGCCGCAGACGAAGCCGTCGTCCGCATAACAACGGCCCTGCTGCGCGGCATCGACATCGATGCGCAGCAGCGGGCGCGGCAGCTTCAGTTCGTACTTCAGCGTCTCGTTGCTGCGCAGGCGCGTGCCCACGGCCAGCATGGCGTCGCAGCGCTGGTAGAAGGCTTCCACCGGCTTCTGGATGTTATAGGCGCCCAGCGAGGCCGGATCGTCCTCGGGCACGATGCCGCGCCCCTGGCCGGTGCTGACGATGCCGAAACCCAGTGCCTTCAGCCGGCGCACGGCGGCGCCCGCGTGGCGCGCGCCGCCGCCCAGCCAGAGCAGCGGGCGACGGGCCTTGGCCAGCGTGTCGGCCAGCGCGTCCAGCGCGGCTTCGCTCGGCGCCAGCACGGCCACCGGCAGCGGCGACCAATCCGCGGGCATGTCGATCAGGCTTTGCTGGATGTCGATGGGAACTTCGACACTCACCGGGCCGGTGGGGGCCGTCTGTGCCACCTGCACCGCACGCTTGATCGTGGACAGCGCGGTTTCCTTGCTGCGCACGCGGAAGGCGGCCTTGGACACGGCCTTGAGCATGGTGAGCTGGTCTGGCGCCTCATGGATGTAGGAGAGGTTCTGGTCCAGGTATTGCGTTTCGATCTGGCCGGTGATGTGCAGCAGCGGCACGCCGGCGGTGTAGGCCTCGACCAGGCTGCCGGCGATGTTGCCCGCGGCCGGGCCGGTGCTGGTGATGCACACGCCCAGGCCCGATGTGGAGCGGGCGAAGGCATCGGCCATGTTGCCGGCGCCGGCCTCGCCGCGCGCCATCACGAAGCGGATATGGCCTCGCGCATGGAGCGCATCGAGGATGGGCATGTTGTGGATCGAGATGACCCCGAAAGCGGCCTTGACACCGCAGTGTTCCAGGAACTCGGCGATGGCGGCGCCGACGGTGATTTGTTGGTTTTCAAGCATGGTGGGAAAGGCCTCCGGAGACGTCGATGTGGCTGCCCGTGGTGTAAGAGGACAGCGGTGAAGCGAGATAGAAAATGGCTTGGGCGGCCTCTTGCGGCACGCCGAGGCGGCCCAGCGGAATGCGTTTGCGCGCGGCCAGTTCGCCGGTCCAGGCGGCCCAGTCCTGCGACTTGTCTTCGCGCGCATCGAAGCGGCGGCGCCACTGGCCGGACTCGATCAGGCCGACCAGGATGCCGTTGACCCGCACGCCCTTGGGTGCGAATTCGGTGGCCATGGAACGCACCAGGTTCTTCACGCCGGCGCGCGCGGCCGAGGTGGCGACCATGTGCGGCTCGGGCTGGGCGGCCAGCAACGAGTTCACGCAGACGATGGCGGCGCCCGGCTGGGTCTGCAGTTGCGGCAGGAAGGCGCGCGTGGGGTAGATGACGGAGAAGAACTTCAGGTTCAGTTCTTCGGTCCAGGCGCTGTCGCTGGTGTCGGCAAAGGTCGAGACCCGGCCTTGTCCGGCGTTGTTGACCAGGATGGCGGCGGCGCCGAGTGCCCGTTCCGACGCCGCGGCAAAGCGCTGTACAGACTCGGCGGAGAGCACGTCGCAGCTGCCGGCGAACAGCGCGGCGTGGGGAAAGCGAGCGCGCAGCTGCGCCTCGGCCACCTGCAGGCGGGCTTCGTCGCGGCCGCAGAAGGCCACGGCCGCGCCGGCCTGCAGCAGCAATTCCACCGTGGCCAGGCCGATGCCCGAGGAGCCGCCGGTGACCACCGCCACGCGGCCGTTCAGATCGAATGAGGTCATCACGAAAGGCTCCGTTCAGGACCGCAACGCGACCACGGTGTCGGCCCGACCGTCGGCCGGCTTGTAGTTCAACAGCGCGGACAGCTCGTCGGCCGAGGCGCGAACCTGTTGCACCAGGTCCTCGAGCTGGCTCGCCTCGATGTGCGACGAAGGCACCGTGATGCCCAGCGCGGCCACGATGCGGCGGGTGTGGTCACGCACCGGGGCGGCCACCGTGGAGATGCTGGCCTCGAAGAAGCCTTCGCCGAACACATAGCCGCGCTCGCGATCGGCCTGCACCAGGTCGAACAGCGCCAGCGTGGTGGTCGGCGTGCAGGCGGAGAACACCTCCAGGCGCTCCTCCGGGTAGAGGGCGCGCAGTTCGGCCAGGCTCAGGTCCTCGAGCAGGATGCGGCCGAGCACCGTGGCATGGGCCGGCAACCGGGTGCCGACACGCACCGAGCTGCTGAGCGGGGTCGGTGGCGTGACCTTGGCCACGTAGACAATGTGCCGCGCGTCGCGCACCACCAGGTTGCAGGGATGGCGCACCGCGTCGCACAGGCGGGCGATCACCGGCTGGCCCAGCTCGGTCAACTCGAGCGATGCCAGGTATTCGAAACCCAGGCGCAGCACGGCCAGGCCGAGGCGGTAGTCGTTGCCGTTGTCGGTGCGCTCGATGAAGCCCAGGCTTTCCAGCGTGTTGAGCATGCGGAACACCGTGGAGCGCGGCAGATCGAGCCGGCGCGCCAGCTCCGGTGCGCCGAGCGTGCGGCTGCCGGTGCCGAACTCGCCGAGCAGGCGCAGCCCCCGCTCAAGCGCGGGCACGATGTACTTGTCCGTTCCTTCTTCCATGGGCACGTTGGGCATGGCCGGGTCTCCTGAGAATGCGTTAGGCCGGCACGGCGCGCGCAATGAGGCGGGCGACGGCGGCGGGTTGTTCGGTCGGGCTGGCGTGCCCGGCATGGTCGATGAGGTGGAACGGCGCCGCGAGCCGGCGAGCCCAGGCGGCGCTGGCCTCGGGCGTGGTCACCACGTCGGCGTCGCCGCAATGCACCTCCACCGGCATAGCGAGCGGCGAGCCGGCGCCGAGGTCCGTCCGGCACAGCAGTTCCACCGCCTGCAGGTAGCCGCCGGCCTGCAGCCGTGCCGCGTTCCAGCGGACCCATTGGCGGGCGGCTTCGTCAGCGGCCGGTGACAACAGGCGCTGGTCGATGCGCTGGGCGATGCCTGCCACGCCCAGCATGCGCAGGGCTTCCCGTCGCTGCGACCGCACCCGTTCGCTGGCATCGGCCTGCCCGGCCATGCCGTAGCCACCGGCCGGGCTGATCAGCACCAGCCGGGTGACCACGCCGGCACCCGCGCCACGGGCATGGGCGGCCGCCATCAGGGCGCCCAGCGAATGCCCCACCAGCACGCAACGTGCGCAGCCTAGCGCCTGCAGCAGGCCGTGCAGCCGGCGGGCATAGTCTTCCGCCGCGGGGGCCACCACCGGCAACGGTGTCGACTCGCCGTAGCCCGGCGCGTCCCAGGCCAGCACATGCGTCTGCGGGGGCAGGGACAGGGCCACCTGCAGCCAGGAAGCCGCACCCGAACTGATGCCGTGCAACAGCACCACGCTGGCTTGCGGCCCCGGCGCGCCACGCTGGCGCACCGCCACCTGCGCGCCGTCCGGCAGCACAACGAGGGACTGCGGGAACTCGCGCGCCAGCAGCTCGGTCGGCAAGGTGGTGTGGCTGTGCATGGCAGGCAGGCTCAGCCGCGCTTGATGCTGGCCAGGGGATGGCCGGGCGGATAGGTGGGCGTGATCGGTTTCTTGGCGCCCAGCATCACGCACATCAGCGCGTCCTCGTCGCCCACGTTGATCTCCTCGCGGTACACGCCGGGCGGCACCGAGACGACATCGCGGTCGGTGAGAATGGTCTCGAAGCGTTCGCCGTCCTTCTCCAGCACCAGCTTGAGCTTGCCGCGGATCAGGAAGAAGACTTCCTCGACGTCGGTGTGCAGGTGCGACGGGCCTTCATGCCCGGCGGGGATGATCATGGTGGAGAAAGTGAAGTTCTCCGCCGGGATGGTGCTGCTGTCGGCTGCGACGCCGGTGCCGCCGGTGCCGATGTAGCGCATCTGGCCGCGGCGGTACTTGGGGTCGAAGTCGGCCTGGAACTTCAGCGCGTCGAAGTCGTATTGGCGGGTGGAGAAGCGAGCGATGCGGCTCTCCAGCCAGCTCTCGAAGCTGGCGCCTTCAGGCCGGTCCCAGCTCTTGGGGGCGGTGGTGGTGTCTGCGGTGGGGGTGCTCATGGTTTTCTCCGGTTTAATTCATGACGAAGCCGCCGTTGACGGCAAGCAGCTGGCCGGTGACGAAGCGGGCCATGTCGGACAGCGCGAAGGCGACGGCGCCGCTCACGTCGGCCGGCAGCTGCTCGCGCTGGATGGCCCGCTGGTCGACGTAATGGCGGTGGCGCGCCTCGGGCACGTACTGGGTGGCCTCGACCAGCACCAGCCCAGGGGCGATGGTGTTCACGGTGATGTTGTCGCCGCCCAGTTCGCGGGCCAGCGAATGCGTCATGGCGATCACCGCGCCCTTGCTGGCCACGTAGGCGAGCAGGTTGGGCGCGCCCCACAAGGCGGTGTCGGAGGCCAGGTTGACCACCGCGCCGCGGCCGCTGGCGCGCAGCGCGGGCCGGCAGGCGCGGGTCATCAGCCAGGTGCCGCGCACGTTCACGGCCATCACGCGGTCCCAGGTGGCGACGTCGATGTCGTCGGCGCCGCGGCCGCCGGAATCGGTCACCGCGGCGTTGTTGACCAGGCCGTCCAGCCCGCCGAGCGCCACGACGGCGGCCTTCGCGCACTGGTCGATCGAAGCCGGATCGCACAGGTCGACCTCGACCGCGGCCACCTCGAAGCCGGCCTCGGCGAGTTGCGCCGCGGCCGTCCGCAGCAGCTCGGCCTGCACATCGGCAATGGCCACCTTCGCGCCGGCTTCGCAAAAGGCCCTGGCGAAGGCCAGACCCAGCCCCCGCGCGGCGCCGGTGACCAGGATGCGGCGCCCGGCCAGGATTTGGGGAATGGAGTTGTTCATGGCAAGCGGCGTGGTATGGGACCGAAACTTCGGTAGTTTTGTTTCACTAATGAAACCATGTTTAAAATATGGAACGCACGACGAAGAATACAACGCGACGCCCAGCGATGAATAGGTAAAAACCCTGAGTTCAAGGTCGACGCAACAGGCGCTGCCGGTCGCCGTCAGCGGGATTTGGACTAGGGAAAACCCCCTGCTCTTCGATTTTTTGGTTGCCAAAATGGTAGCGCTACCGCAAACTAGCGACCTCAGGTTTTGGATGCTCACGGGCACCTGCAGCCGCGCCTATGCTCCGCCTCGGCGTGCCGCGTTCGTCCGTTGCCGAGATTTTTCCGGGTTGTGCCCGGTCCATACCGGGTTATCCACAAGTTCTCACCAGCCTTTTCACCAGCCTTCCCACGCACGCCCCATGTCGAACCACACCATGCCCACCTCCACCCCCCTCGTCACCGACCTGCGCGTCATTCCCGTTGCCGGCCGCGACAGCATGCTGCTCAACCTCAGCGGCGCCCATGGTCCGTTTTTCACGCGCAACCTGCTGATCCTGACCGACAACGCCGGCCGCACCGGCGTGGGCGAAGTGCCCGGCGGCGAGAAGATCCGCCAGACGCTGGAAGACGCGCGTCCGCTCGTCGTCGGCCAGCCGATCGGTTCGCACCAGCGCGTGCTGCAAGAGGTGCATCAGAAGTTCGCCGACCGCGACTCGGGCGGGCGCGGCCTGCAGACCTTCGATCTGCGCACCACCATCCATGCCGTCACGGCCATCGAGTCGGCCCTGCTCGACCTGCTGGGCCAGCACCTGGAGGTGCCCATTGCCGCCCTGCTCGGCGACGGCCAGCAGCGCGACGCGGTGGAGATGCTCGGCTACCTGTTCTACGTCGGCGACAAGGCCAAGACTGATCTGCCGTATGCGAGCGAGCCCGACGCCGACAACACCTGGTCGCGCATCCGGCACGAGGCCGCGCTCACGCCCGAAGCGGTGGTGCGGCTGGCCGAGGCGGCCTACGAGCGTTATGGCTTCAACGACTTCAAGCTCAAGGGCGGCGCCCTGCGCGCGGAAGAAGAAATCGAAGCCATCGTGGCGTTGCACGAGCGTTTTCCCAAGGCGCGGGTCACGCTCGACCCGAATGGCGGCTGGCTGCTCAAGGACGCCATTCGCCTGATGCGCGACATGCGCGGCGTGGTCGCCTATGCCGAAGACCCCTGCGGCGCGGAAGACGGCTTTTCGGGCCGCGAGATCATGGCCGAGTTCCGCCGCGCCACCGGCCTGCCCACCGCCACCAACATGATCGCCACCGACTGGCGCCAGCTGAGCCATGCGCTGTCGCTGCAGTCGGTCGACATTCCACTGGCCGACCCGCATTTCTGGACCATGGCCGGCTCGGTGCGCGTGGCACAAACCTGCCGCGACTGGGGCCTGACCTGGGGTTCGCATTCCAACAACCACTTCGACGTGTCGCTGGCCATGTTCACCCATGTGGCCGCCGCCGCGCCGGGCCGCGTCACCGCCATCGACACGCACTGGATCTGGCAGGACGGCCAGCGCCTCACAAAAGACCCGCTGCAGATCGTGGGCGGCCTGGTGCAGGTGCCGAAGAAGCCGGGCCTGGGCGTGGAACTGGACATGGCCGAAGTGGAAAAGGCGCACCAGCTCTACAAGCAGCACGGCCTGGGTTCGCGTGATGACGCGATGGCAATGCAGTACCTCATCCCCGGCTGGAAATTCGACCCCAAGAAGCCGGCACTCGACCGTTGATGTCACCACCCGCGCCGCGGTGGCCGAGGGCTGAGCGCGAGCCTCCTCGCGCGGTGGCTCAGGTCACCGGCTGCGCAGGCTCGGCCGGTGTATCGAGCTGGTTCAACTGCACCGCGAAGTCGTACAGCTTGGCCTTGCCGGCGTAGTAGCGGTCGAGCCGCCATTCCTTGAGCATGTCCAGCGCCAGGTCGAAATCGCCCATGTCGAGCTCGTACAGCCGTTCGAGCCGGAAGGGCTCTTGCGACTCCAACGACAACACCAGATCGGCCAAGGTCTTCGCGGGCTCGGCGAAGGGGTCCTTGGCGATGCGTTTCTTGGCCTGTTTGATTGCGTTCATGGGGTTACCGGATTGAGCAGTTGAGTCGATGCGACGATTAGACCCGTTGACACGGCGCAGAAGATGACAACGATATTTCAACTGCGTGACAGTGGCGCCTAATCTTCAGCATATGGTCAGCGGGCTGGGCTCTTTCTGCGCTGGATCAAAGCCGGTCGATCTGCCCATTTTTCCAGAACCCATGCAGCTTGCCCAGCCGCGCCAGCGCCTTGCGGCAGACCCTGGCCTGCGCATCCTGCCGCGCGCCGAGCCAGCCCACGGCGAACCAGGCGTGGGGATCGGCCTTGGCGAGCTTGCGGTAGGCCGCCAGCGCCGTCACCGCGTCATTGAATTCGCCCAGCGCGTCCTGCGCCGGCACCAGCGCGGCGATGTAGCGCGCGGCGGCCTTGTCGCCGAACAACGGGCCGGCGAATTCGGCCAGGTAACGCAGGCGCTTGAGCCGCTTGCGCACACGGTGCCGGGCCTCGGCTGAAAGCGACTCGAAACACATGCCGTCGTGCAGCACCTGGCGGTGCAATCGGCGCAGGCGTTTTTGCAGCAGCGGGCGTGGGTCGTCGGCGGTGGCTTCGACCTCCTCGCTGCCGACCGGCGCCGCGAAGCCGATCAGCGACACCAGCGCCGCCTGGAACGCCGGCGCACGCACCGCCTCGCCGATGTCACCCGCCTTGGCCGCGCGCTTGGGCAGCTTGATGGCCGGCGCACCGGCCGCCTGCAACTGGGGTTGCATGGCGTTCAGCAGCAGCGTGTTGTCGCGCTGCGCACCCAGCACCCGGAACACCTCGGTCAGCGCCGGTGCCCAACTGGCGTCGAACTGCGGCACCTGAGACGGCGCGAGCCCCACCAACTCGCGCAGCGCGGTACGCAGCCGGCGGATGCCCACGCGCAGCTGGTGGACGACTTCTTCGTCTTCATTGCCCGCGGCGACTTCGCTGGCGTTGGGCAGCACCTGGGCCAGGCAGGCGGCCAGCACGGCGCGCTGCACGGCCAGGCCCCCCGCCTTGTCGGCCAAACGCGGCGGCGCGGCCTTCACGGCATCACGAACCTCCCCTTCATCTTTCGCGTTCATCAGCCGTTGACCGCGCTCGGCCTTGGACAAGGTGCTGAACCACAGGCCGTGGCGCTGCGCCCAGGCCTGCGCCAGCGTGACCAGGTCGTCGACACGGCCCTCCACCAGTTCGAGTTCGAGCTCACATACCGGCGACACCCGGGGTGTGCCGTCTGCCGACACACCGCCCATGACGCGGCCCACGTCCAGCGCCAACTCGACCGTGGTGTCGCCCCGCTGTTCGTGGCGCGCCAGCCGCCAGATGTCGGTGGCCAGGGTTTCGACCAGCGGCGCCGCGCCCTGGCCCAGCGCCTTGTCGAGCAACCTGCCGACCGGTGAGCCCGCATGGCGGCGCAGATCGGGCACGCCATGCGCACCATCATCGGCCGCGCCGAGCGTCACGTTGTCCTCGAGCCGGTGCAGCGGCCCCTGGCCTTCGACCACGGCCTTGGCGGTTTGCACCCAATGGGTGCCTTCCTTGCGCAGGCGCAGCACCGCGCCATGGGCCGCCAGGGCACCGTCGGCGGTGTCGAAATACCGCGCCTGCAGATGCGTGCGCGTGGTTTTTGCGGCGCGCATGGCACGCTCGACAGCCGTCAGCCGCGGCGCGGGCACCTCGAACTTGAATTCGATTTCCATGTCTTCTTTCTTTGGAAACAAAGTGCATCTGCACCTTATCTCTGGCCTAAAAACTGCGTGTGAATTTTCACCCATGCCCCTGCATGTCATCGACCGTCGTCAAACGGCCATGAAGTCCTTCCAGAATCGGGACATGGAACATGGAGAAGGAGAAATGCGATGCCATTGAATCTGTTGCGTGACATTTCCGAAAAGGTCCTGCCCTGGACCATCGAAGACCTGGAAGACATCGAGAAAGTCCGGTCGCTGCGGGCCTCTGGCCATGCGGCCGCCTTCGTTTCCGCACCGGGCTCGGCCAGGCCTTATGCCCGTGTGCTGGCACTCACCCCGATGGGGCGCGAAGAGTTGAAACGTTGCCTGGCCGAAGCCATCGCCTAGCCATCTCTTCGGGCTTTTACCACCGGCAGTTCACCGCCGCCGGCATGTCCCCGCGCGCTGGTGGGTCAAACCGGTTTGCACCCCACCCGGTTGTCATAATGCTGTTCATTTAACCAGCTATTCTGTGCCAATCGACAGGAGCAACGATGGAAACCACACTGGACACCTTGTACACGGTCGCCTTGCGCGACTACCCCGAACTGCCGCAGAAGGAACGCCTGGCGGCCGAAATGCGTTATTGCAAGGCACTGGAGCGGCGCCTCGGCCCGCCGGAAGACGTGGTGCACACGCTGCGTGCGGTGGAACGGCTGGCCGAAGGCGACGTCATGGCCGAGCCGAGTTCCGAAGAATACAAACTCGTGGCCCACTGGCGCATCGCCACCGACGCCGCCCGCCAAGCCGCCATGCAAGGCCTGGGCGAAAGCAACGAAGCCTGGTTCGACCTGCGCGCTGCTTGATCCGAACAGGCGCGGCCCGCTCTTTTATTGCGACTTCCAAAACTCACCACACAACACCG